>Ga0207958_1000149_pt1 | contig 25103 bp, 26 predicted proteins | sample CryBogCBH27Jul07_FD_184606 | JGI IMG/M metagenome (GOLD analysis project Ga0207958, IMG submission 184606) | Freshwater microbial communities from Crystal Bog, Wisconsin, USA - CBH27Jul07 (SPAdes) (version 2) | ecosystem: Environmental > Aquatic > Freshwater > Lake | place: Crystal Bog... | reverse complement strand
GTATCTGCCCCATCAAGTAGGCACTGTTGAGCCGTAGGCTTCCGTGATCAAATCTTCAGCCTTGAGATTCCAAGGCATGAGATGTTCCCAATTTCCATTTTTTCTGGCTTCCGGCAGACCCCGCATCACCTTCAACAGCCAGGTGTAGGGCTCAAGACCATTAGCCTTGGCCGTTTCCACCATGGAGTAAAGGCGCGCGCTCGCTTCGGCGCCGGCCGGGGTGTCGGAGAACAGCCACGCGCGTCGTCCGATCGCAAACGGTCGAATGGCTCTCTCGACTTCATTGTTGTCGATGGGCAGATCACCCCATTCGCAATAACGAATGAGCCGTGGCCAATATTTATCCATGTAGGCCATCGCCTCTCCGAGGGCCCCCTTGGGTGGCGTCCTTGGAATATTTTCATCCAGCCAAAGACGGATCTCATCCAGAATGGGTTGGCTGATCTCCTGCCGAGCGTGGTATCGCTCTTCAGCGTCCGAGAACCGGTGCTCTTTCTCGACCTTATAGAGCCTTGCGATCTTCTCCATCATTTCATTGGCCCGCCCTTTTTTACCCTTGGGCTGCAACTTGATGGCATTGACAAATCCACGGCGCGCATGCACCCAGCAGGCCAGCAATTCAACGCCATCCCGTTTTCCAACTTCATCGTAGCCGGGGTAGCCATCACACATGAGATATCCCTGCCAATCTTTCAGCAGATCAACCGGAACCTCTTTTCCACGACTCGGGGCATAGCGATAAAGGACGACGGGGCGCTCGGGAGGACCTCCTTTTCTGACCCACATGTAGCTTTTGGTGCTGGGGTTTCGGTCCTTTTCCTTCAGGACCTGAACGGGTGTCTCGTCTATTCCGAGCGCAGGGTACTGCGTCAAGACCTGGTTCATGGCGTCTTCGAGAGGCTTGAGCTTCTCTGCCGTCTGGATCATCCAGCGTGCCAGCGTCACGCGGGGTACGATCGCACCTGCACGACCCAGAATATATTCCATTCGAGCCAACGGGAGGCCATCAACGTATTTGGCCGTGATCAGCATGGCGAGAAGATCATTGCTGGCGTTGCTCTTGGGCAAGACCTGAGGGGGCCTTTCAGCGATGAGGGGTGCATGCTCTCGTGTCGGGCAGCCATAACGCTTGCGATGAAACCTTATGGCCTCAACCTTCATCGGGATGATGGTCAGCTGTTCGCTGATTTCTTCCCCGATCTCCACCATGGTTTTGTTGCAGCAGGGGCAGACCCGCTTATCCTCGGGGACATCAATCGTGACATCCACCCGGGTGATTTGAGAAGGAATCGGAGCGCGTTTGCCACGTGCGCGAGGCGCAGACGAACTGGCTTTTTGGCCTGCTGCGTCAGTTTCGGATGCATCGGCACCGGTGGCTGGAATCAGCGCCTGATCCTGTTCCTCCCTAGAGCCTTCGGCCGTCTGTTCGACTTCATCAAACTGCAGGCTTTGCTGCCCGGCATGGGCTTCGCTGCTCCGTCCGAATAGGCGTTGGCGTGAAAGGCGGATTTGTTCGTAAATCGACTGGAGATGTTGCTGGTAAGCCGCGTGGGCTTCCTGCAATTCCTTTTGCAGTTTCTTTTGCAGCTCTTCGTGGGCTCTTTGCAGTTCCTTTGCGAGTTCTTTTTGGTAGGCCTCCTCTGCAGCGAGCACTTCACGCTGATGAGCTTCCTCTGCGGCGAGCACCTCACACTGATGCGCCTCCTCGACCTCTAGAGCTTTGCGCAGATGATGCTCGTCATTGAGAGAGACGGCGGACTGAATGAGGCGATTGATCTCGGCTCGTGCGGTGGCGGCATCTTCCTCTGAGAGCCCCTGAAGAAGAGCGTTCAACGCTCCGTCTGACGGGGGGTTCGAGGGAATGAAAGCACCGGATTGCATAGTGCTTATTATATGCTTTTACGTCACGTAATAGCCATGTATTTCAGTGACTTATGAGGCCTTGAAGACCATATGTCGATGCCCTCGAGAAGCCATCTGAGTTCATCCGAACTGATCTCACAGGAAGAGTTGCCAACCCCCTTCATCCAGGCGAACTTTTCTTGCTCAAGACGTTTGTACCAAAGGCAAAAGCCATTCCGGGACCAGTACAGGATCTTCATCTTGTCCCGGCCTCGATTGATGAAGAGAAACAGCGATCCCGAAAAAATATTCATCTGGAGTTCCATCTCCACGATCGCCGCCAAGCCATCAATGGACTTTCGGAAATCCACGTGATCCCGGTACAGGAAAACCTGGCTGACCTCATGCCCCATGTGCATCAGCAATGGTTCCGCTGTTCTAATGCCACGACCAACCCAGCCAACCAGTGCGCATCCGGATGAGTCGGCAACTCCAGCTCGATGCCTCCCATCCGCAATAGCCATGAAGCGGGCTTCGAAACCATCGTCTCGGTGACCTTGACGGCCACAAAGCCGGCCGGCATGCTCACCGCAGAATCAGTGCCTTGGAATCGTTGCACCTGACTCAGTTTTTGACGCCATTGATAAAGCGACTGAATGGCCAGACCTTCACGGATAGCATATGCCCTTGCCGAGATGCCCTCGGCATCAATCGCCTTCAGATGGTTGGCCCAATATATCGAACGTTCGGTCATTGCAGTCTCCGTGTTGATGGAGACAAAAGTCTGAGAAATTCAGGCCAGGAATGTAAGGACCGATTTCATGACGCGCTTACCATCAACGGCTATGGGGTTGATCCTTAATCTCGGGGTTTTGTTCGCTAAGCCAATAGCGCGGAGTCTTGCGATTGTCAGAGTTCAAAACAAGGATTTTCTACTGCTCATGCTGCTCTTCGATATGCTGCTTGAGTTGTCTGAACTCTCCATCACTGACATGGAACATTCCAGAATATGGCTGACCAAAAGCCATGACGAGGATGAGATTGGTGCCGATCACGGCGCTGATCATCATGAGCATGGCTATCTGTATGGTTTGGTTTGTCGTAAAGAAGTAAGTAAAGAAAAGTGTGACAAACCCACCGAGCAAAAGGCAGAACCACTCGATCCCCGGAATACCATCTTCACTCTCCTGAAGGCGTTGCCTTGCTGAATCCATCGCGGATATGGCCTCGCTGGTCATGAGCGGCAAGATCGCAAGCTGAGCGGCCGTTGTCGGTTCGACGGTGTTGATTTCATGAATCAGATCATGCATTAACTTTCTGGAAAGAGGGCATGCCTTTCCTTCAGTCATCATTTGCCACTCGCTTGCAATCACGGCGCTGACATAGCCATGGATTAAGTCCTGTATCTGACGCCGATCATCCGAAGAAAAACGCTCACTTAACGAGTGAATCGCTGAAAGCGATTTGGCCTCGTTTTTTACCGTGATATTGGCTTTCTCATAGGATTCGAGTGAATCAAATACGATCAGCCCCAAGGTGACGGCATAGATCGAGCTGACCACGGTCAGATAGTGGCCGGCAACATCGTGGAGTTCCTTAATGCGACTCTCTCCGATAAGGGAGCGGAAGACGACAAGACCTAAAATCGACATGAACGAAATAAGGGCGATGATCGCCACTGAAGTCAGCGTGAAGTTCAGTGAGAGGAACTGCTGTATATCCATGGTGTTTGACTCGGTCTAATTGTGTACGCGGAGCAAAGCCCTGCTTTAGATGGGCCACAAAAATCCCATGCAGGATTAATGTTGCAACCGATGGGGCCTCCGGGGAGGTGTCGCGTTGCCAGCGAGCACAAAAAAACCCTCTCAGGGAGGGCTTTTTGAAAGGATGGCGGAAGCGGTGAGATTCGAACTCACGGAGGTGTTACCCTCGCTGGTTTTCAAGACCAGTGCCTTAAACCACTCGGCCACACTTCCACGCAATGCGGTCAAGGTGATGTGCGATTCAAACGAATCATTCCACCCTGCCGACCCGCTCATTATAGCCATCCCATCCAGTAATTGCTATCCATTCCCGTGTCAGAACTTGCCCGCCTCTTGATTCTCCTAGGAATTCTTTGAAATAATCCACCATCCGCAAAGGGATCTCTCATGGAGACTCTCCCGGATGCAAACTATTTGCCCTTCTGGAATTATCGGAACATAAAAAAATGAAGACTCTGAAAGGTATCCTCGTTGTTGCTGGTCTTGCTGTTGCCAGCGCGTCTTTCGCTGGTGAACCGAGCGCTGAAATCGGTGAAAAGATCTACACCCGTGCTTTTGGCCGTGGCTGTGGCACCTGCCATGACGTTCAGCCGAACCCGAACCTCTTCGAAAGCGTGAACAAGCTGAGCAAGGAAGAACTGACCAAGGTTCTCGTTGAAGGTCGTAACGCGATGCCGAAGGCCATGGATCAGATCATGAACCTCGGTCCGGTCAAGAGCGCTGGTCTGACCCAGGAACAGGCAGTTGATTCTCTGATCATCTACCTCAAGGCTGGCAAGAAGTAAGCTTCGCTGTCATCCTTCAAAAACGCCGGGCACTGCCCGGCGTTTTTGTATCCTTCCTCGCACGAACGGTTACACTGCCGAGATTGCTTTCGACAGTGTCTGACATCCTTTTGAACAGAATCTCCGCTTCCCTGATTCTCTTACTGGCTTCGGGCTTGTTGGCGTCCTGCACGCACGCCCCAGCGCCGTCTTCCTATGCAGCCAGCCGGCCGCATGTCTATACGCCTTATTCGGGTGCTACGGCGACTCAGGCATCGAATGATGAGGATCAGCTAACGCGACTTCAACTGGCATTACTGGATCCTCCAAATACCATGAGTATGGTGGGACGTGCGGTTGAAAGTCATCGTCGCGCCATTGAAGAAGAGCAACGACTGAGGGACTTCGCTTCCCGCCAAATTCGTCCTGGCAAAGGCAAAAAAGGCAGCAAACCCCTGGGTCAGCCGGGCACGTTGGCACAAAAGTCGGGAGGAGCCGTTTATCAGGCGGATCTGAGCGGTTTGGGAATTAGTTGCGGTACGGGCTATACCGGAGACAAGTTCAGTGAGCCTCATCTCAAATCGGTCATGATGCAGAAAAGCTGTCTTTCCCCTGGGGATGGGCGAGGGGCAGGGCGGGGCACCAAATCGACGGTTCGGCTCTCTGGAATCAACGGCAATCTTTGGGATGGAGTCCGTACAGGGCTCGTTCTGCATACCGTTGAACATGAAAGGATCAAGGCATTCTTAGACTATCTGAGGCAAAAGCCCGCCACCGTCGATTTTCTGATGGGCCGCGCCGAACCCTATCTTCATTATCTTCTGGGTGAGTTAAAGCGCGAAGGATTGCCAGCGGACCTCATTCTGGTCCCCATGGTGGAAAGTGCCTATCAGACCACAGCGGTCTCACCCAAGCAGGCGGCAGGTCTTTGGCAGTTTGTGCCCAGCACCGGCCAACAATATGGGTTACGCCTCAGCGAAACCTACGATGGTCGATACGATACGCACCTATCCACACAGGCGGCGCTCCGATACCTGGGCTATCTGAATGAACTTTTTGGGGGGGACTGGAGCCTCGCGTTGGCTGCGTACAACGCAGGTGAAGGGACAGTTAATCGTGCGATACAGGCGAATCGCGCTGCAGGAGGCCGGGGAACGTTCTGGGAACTGTCTCTTCCTCAGGAAACCCAGAACTATGTTCTCAAGATCATTACCTTGTCCCACATCGTGGCCGATCCTTTAGGAAACGGTTTTACGCCTCGAAACGCTCAATCCAATGGGAGTCTGACGCTCGTAGAGCTACGCCCAGGCCTCAAGATGCTCGACTTGATTGAGAAAACAGGCATAAGTTCGGGTGAGTTCTTCAAGCTGAACCCTCATGTCCGTCCCGATGTGATCCCGCCTCCTGAAGCGCGGACGTTCATGTTGCCCGCGGATAAGGTTCAGGTCTTGAGCATGATGTCATCAAGAAATATTCGAAATGCGGCCCTCAAGAAGGTGAAAGTCAATCCCGGCGAGACAGCGACGGATGTCGCCAAGCGAATCGGTGTACCCTTGAAGCAGTTACTGGAATGGAATGGTCTTGGCCCCAAGGAGAAACTCAAGGGGGGGCAAGAGCTCACCATTCAGGGCGTTTAGGTTTGAAGAGGTTTTCTAATGAAAAAGCGACTGATCATTCGACTTTTCTTCGCCACCTGGCTCTGGGTTCTGCCTCAGGGGGGGCATTCCGAAACCATTGGTTCGGTGAACTATCGATTCAAATGGCTGGGTCCGAGTGACAAAATTGCTGTCGAGGCATTTGATGACCCGGGGGTTTCGGGAGTGACCTGTTATTTGTCACGGGCTGAGACCGGTGGGCTCAAGGGCATGGTGGGACTGGCCGAAAATCCCTCCAAGGCTTCCATCGCATGCCGTCAGACGGGGGTCATTGAGAACGGGGTGATGGATCGTCTGAAGGACGAAGAAGAAGTCTTCAGCGCACGCGCATCGGCCATTTTCAAATCCACGCAAGTAATTCGCTTTCTGGATCGGAAAAGAGGAGCGTTGGTCTATCTCACCTATAGCGACCGAATCGTAGATGGCAGCCCGGACAACTCGATTTCAGTGGTACCGATTCGAGCTCAGAATCCTTGAGACTCGAATTATCGGTAGCTTGCCGCTTCGGATGTGGCGTAACGCAGGGTGAGTTTTGCCAGTAGCGCAAAAATAATCGCCCAGCCCATCGCCATGGACTGAAGCCCATGGGTAGCATCGGTGATGGTGAGGACGCCCATATTTTCACCGACCATTGCAAAAAGGGGCCCAAAGCAGGAGCCAAGCAGGAGGGATCGGAAGGGATGTCCTTTCAATCCTGACAGGGCCCCATTCATCAAGGCGCCAATTGCCATCCAAAAAATGAGCATCCACCAGGCCAGAGCGTGGTAACCGGTGGTTCCCTGATAGTGGAGCCAACCCTGATGCACAACAATCCCTTCCCAGGCTCCGCCCACGAGAAAAGCCATCGTCACCGTCTTGATCTGTGAGGTTGCCCAGCCGCCAAGTCGCAGTTGCAGCAAGACCAGAAGAAAACCGAAGAGGGATGCAATACCTGCAAATCCGGCAAGGGTGCCAAGAAGAAGCGAAACGATGATAGTGCAAAAAATCAGGCTACTGATAAGTGATTGCCGTGCTGAGACCATGTCCGTATGTATGTCGCGCAGTAAGAGAGAATCATTATTGTACGTAATTTCCTCCTATCTAGAATGCAGGTAAGACATGGCGCCAATGTGGACCTTTTATCTGACATTCAGCGCCTCAAAATGGTGCAAGACCCGATGGGTATCGCTTTGAACCCCTGATTCTTTGAAGAGGCGGGTTATGGCCCGGCTCTTGCAAGTCCTTGGGCATGAAAAATCAAAACGCCCCAGCCTACTTCGATGAAATGCGGTCTGGTTCCGATGGAATCCGACCGGTATACCAACGTTATGCCGACTGGTTGAAGGATCTTCCGGATGGAACGCTCCATCGGAAGGAGCAGGAAGCTGAATTATTGTTTCGTCGCCTGGGAATCACCTTTGCGGTCTATGGTGAGTCGGACGGTGGTGAAAGGTTGATTCCGTTCGATGTTGTCCCCCGTATCTTCGGGGCGGCGGAATGGCGTCGTCTGGAGGCGGGTATCGTGCAACGCGTGAAGGCTTTGAATGCCTTTCTGCACGATATCTACCACGGTCAGGAAATCATGCGTGCCGGGATTGTCGATGCTCGCCAGATTACGGGTAATGCAGGCTTTCGTCCTGAAATGATGGGGGTCGATCTCCCGAATCAGGTGTATGCGCAGATTGCGGGTATTGATCTGGTCCGGGTCAGCGAAAACGAATTCTACGTTCTTGAAGATAATCTCAGGACGCCCTCTGGGGTCTCCTACATGCTGGAAAATCGCCGCACCATGATGCGGCTTTTCCCTGATCTTTTTGCCCAGCAGATTGTTGAGCCGGTCGAGCACTATCCTTTGATGCTCCTGGATACCCTTCGGGAATCCGCGCCGGCCAATGTGCTTGATCCGGTCATTGCCGTCCTGACCCCCGGGGCCTACAACAGCGCCTACTTCGAGCATGCCTTTCTCGCCAGTCAGATGGGCGTTGAGTTGGTCGAAGGACAGGATCTCTTTGTTGAGAACCGGCGCGTTTTCATGCACACCACTGAAGGTCCGCGGCCGGTTCATGTCATTTATCGGCGGGTCGATGACGATTTTCTTGATCCATTGGTGTTCCGTCCCGACTCAGTATTGGGGGTGCCCGGTCTTCTTGAGGCTTACATTTCGGGGAACGTCTCACTGATCAACGGCGTCGGCACCGGGGTTGCTGATGACAAGTCGACGTATCTCCACGTTCCCGAGATGATCGAGTTCTACCTTGGAGAAAAGCCGATTCTCTCCAACGTCCCGACCTATCGTCTGGGACTCCCTGACGATCTTAAGTATGTGCTTGAGCATCTTCCCGAATTAGTCGTTAAGGAGGTTCAGGGGTCGGGGGGCTATGGCATGTTGGTCGGTCCGACCAGCAGCACCGCTGAGATCGAGGCCTATCGACAGAGGATCCTGAGTGATCCTTCGAATTTCATTGCACAGCCGACGCTGGCCCTTTCTACCTGTCCTACGCTGGTAGAGCAGGGGGTCGCACCCCGTCATGTGGATCTGCGGCCATTTGTCCTCTCCGGTAAGGAGGTCCGTCTGGTTCCGGGGGGACTCACTCGCGTTGCACTTCGGGAAGGCTCCCTTGTGGTCAATTCATCCCAAGGCGGCGGCACAAAAGATACCTGGGTATTAGAGGATTAAGTCATGTTATCTCGGACGGCAGAAAATCTATTTTGGATGGCACGTCACATCGAGCGAGCTGAAAACACGGCTCGTATCCTGGATGTCGCCCATCGTTCTTCATTGATCCCCCTGGATTTGGAAGGGGCAGAAGCCTATCTCTGGTATGCACCGCTGAACATCACTGGCTGCGCTGCCGGATATGAAGAAAAGCATGGACTGGCCAGAGCCCGAGAGGTTACGCGCTACATGGCGTTGGATCCTGATAATCCCTCCAGTATCTATAGCTGCCTTCGTTGCGCCCGTGAAAACGCACGTTCTGTTCGAGGTGCCATTACCTCTGAGATGTGGGAAGTCATCAATAGCACATGGCTTGAGGTGAATCGACTGGCGCGAGATTTTGACGAACAGAATTACAGTGATTTCTTCGAGTGGGTCAAGGAGCGTTCTCATCTCTTCCGTGGGGTGACGCTGGGCACCATCATCAAGGATATTTCGCTCAGTTTCATCCGCTTGGGAACCTTTCTCGAACGTGCGGACAACAGTGCACGAATTCTTGACGTGAAGTACCACATCCTTCTTCCGAGTGTGCATGACGTTGGCGGGGCAGCCGACTATTACCAGTGGGGCTCATTGCTGCGATCTGTCAGCGCTTTCGAGGCCTATCGCAAGATCTATCGGGATGTGATTTCGCCGCTTAAAGTCGCAGAGCTCTTCATTCTTCGGGACGATATGCCGCGTTCCCTGCATGCCTGCTTCAACGAAATTGAAACCTCATTGGCGCATATCAATGGAGCTTCAGGGTATGAGGTGCGTCGTCTGGCGGGTGAGATGCACGCCAACCTCCATTTCGGCCGCATCGAAGATGTTTTTGCTCGGGGCCTTCATGAGTATTTGACGGACTTTCTCGACTCAATGGATGTTCTGGGGCGGGAAATTCGTGATGCATACCTTTCTCGCCGGCAAGATCTCTTTGACGTCTCTCTTTCCAAAGTTGCCTGAACGCCTGATCACATGACTTATTGTGTTGCCATGAAACTCGACGCCGGAATGGTATTTGCCTCCGACTCGAGAACCAATGCAGGCGTCGACCAGATCGCCTGCTTCAAGAAAATGCGGACCTTCGTCAAAGCCGGGGATCGCACCATCGTGATCTTAAGTTCAGGGAATCTCTCCATTACGCAGAACGCGTTGAACCTTCTGGAGCAACAGGCCCGGCAGCCTGAAAAGCGAAATATCTGGAATGTTGAATCGATGTTCGATGTCGCACAGATTCTGGGCGAGTGTCTGCGTTCGGTTCGTCAAAACGATGGGGCTTATCTCGCACAAAATAACGTAGATTCAAGTGCCAACTTTATCGTGGGCGGTCAGATCAGTGGCGAGAGAATGCGGTTATGCCTGGTGTATGCCGAAGGCAACTTCATCGAAGCCAGTGAGGAAACACCGTTTTTTCAGATTGGTGAAACCAAATATGGGAAACCGATTCTGGATCGTGTCATTCGAGCGGATACCACCCTCGAAGATGCGATCAAGTCGGTCTTGGTGTCTTTTGACTCCACCATGCGAAGCAACCTTTCGGTGGGGCTTCCCATCGATCTGGCCTGCTATCGGGAGGGTAATCTGACGCTAGATCTGGAGTACCACATTACTCAGGATGACCCTTATTTTTCTCAAATCAGTCGCCGCTGGAGCGAGGGCTTGCGGGGTGTTTTTGCCTCGCTTCCTAACCCTGACTGGCTGGCGCCATCGGATCTTTCCAATGGCTCTGGCTACTAACGCCACCTCGGAGAGATTGTGAGTATCAAGGTTCAACTCAAGCACAAGACGCACTATCGCTTTGATCGTGCGGTGGTGGCTTCACCCCATGAAATTCGCCTGAGGCCAGCGCTTCATAGCCGGACTCCGGTCTCAGGCTATGCGCTTGAGATCCAACCCAAAAACCACTTCATCCACTGGCAGCAAGATGCCTTTGGGAATTTCGTGGCGCGGGTAACCTTTCCTGAGCCGGTACGGGAAATGTACATCGGGGTCGAACTCGTTGCTGACATGACCGTCATCAACCCGTTCGACTTTTTTGTCGAGGATTGGGCGGAATTCTTTCCTTTCGCATATCCCGCTGATCAGCGTAAGGAGCTTGCCCCTTATCTGGAGTGTGATCCTGCAGGCCCCCATTTTGATGCCTTCCTGAAGGAGATCCAGGCTCAAATTCCGGCAAAGATCACCACCACCAACCTTCTGGTCATGCTCAATCAGAAGGTTCAGGAACGTATTCGTTACATGATTCGCCTCGAGCCTGGCGTTCAATCACCCGAAGAGTCACTCTCTTTGGGGTCGGGTTCCTGTCGTGACAGCGCATGGCTGCTGGCGCAGTTGCTCCGGCATCTCGGGATGGCTACCCGATTTGTCTCAGGCTACCTGATCCAGCTCGTCGCAGATCTTCCGCCGCTCGAGGGGCCGGAAGGACCGACGGAGGACTTCACGGACCTTCATGCCTGGTGTGAGGCCTACGTACCCGGGGCAGGTTGGGTCGGCATGGATGCCACCTCGGGCCTTTTGGCCGGAGAGGGCCACATTCCTTTGGCTGTATCCAGTCTTCCGACCGCTGCAGCACCGGTGATTGGTCTTACCAGTGTCTGTCAGGCTGAACTTGATTTCAGTATGGGGATTACCCGGATTCATGAGGATCCTCGTGTAACGCTGCCCTACAGTGATGTGGTCTGGTCAGACATCATGGCTTTGGGGGATCGGGTGGAAGCGGATCTTGTTGCCGGTGATGTGCGCTTGACCCAAGGCGGCGAGCCCACCTTTGTGTCGGCCGACAATATGGATGGGCCTGAATGGAATATCGATGCCTTGGGTGATGAAAAGTGGGCCAAGGCCAATGAACTCATGGAACGTCTCCAGGCTCGATTTGCGCCGGGTGGTCTGCACCATTACGGCCAAGGCAAGTGGTATCCGGGAGAGCCCTTGCCACGATGGGCCCTGAACATCTTCTGGCGAAATGATGGTCATCCGCTTTGGCGGAATCTGGATCTTCTCCGCCCAACGCCATCCGAAAGCAAGGCGCCGGATGTTTTGGGCTTTGCTGAGCATCTGGCCAAAGGACTGGGTCTCCATCAGGGGTATCTGATTCCTGCGTATGAGGATCCCTGGCATGCCCTTGATGCGGAGTCCCGATATCCTGAAAACATTGATCCCCATGATCATCCACTTGAAGACCTTTCGGCACGCAATGCGCTTGCCAAGGCACTTCGTGAGGGGTTAGCCGAAGTCGTCGGGTATGTTCTGCCCTTAAAACCGGTATCAGAGCGACGGACGTGGCGTTCTAGCCGTTGGCCCCTTCGCCAGGAACGACTTTATCTGATACCCGGCGACTCCCCGATGGGGCTGCGTCTTCCGCTGGCAAGCCTTCCCTGGGTGCTTCCAGAGGAGATGGAACCTGAGTTTGAGCGTGATCCCTTTGAGCCCCGTGCGGCGCTGAGTGAGACCACTGAGGCCCCAGCAAAACCCGAGCCGCTCAAGGAAGTGGTCGATCCCCGTGAAGTCGTGCATACCGCCTTGGTATTCCAGGTGCGTGATGGCGTGCTTCATGTGTTTCTCCCGCCGCTGAGTCAACTGGAGGACTTCGTAGGGCTGATTTCGGTGATTGAGCGTGTTGCCGAAGTCACCCATCAGGCGATTCGGCTTGAAGGATATGCGCCCCCTCGGGACCCCCGCCTCAAAATGCTGTCTGTGACCCCCGATCCGGGTGTCATTGAGGTCAACATTCATCCTTCCACGGATTGGCAAACCCTGGTTACGCGGACGCGCGATCTGTATGCGGATGCGAGAAAAACACGCTTGATCGCTGAAAAGTTCATGCTCGATGGCCGTCATACTGGAACCGGCGGTGGCAATCACATTACCTTGGGTGGGGCGACAGCCGCTGAAAGTCCTTTCCTTCGACGTCCTGATCTCTTGGTCAGTCTGATTCGATTCTGGCAGCGACACCCCTCTCTCTCCTATCTTTTCTCAGGTCAGTTTATTGGTCCGACCAGTCAGGCTCCCCGGGTCGATGAGGCGAGAGACGATAACCTCTATGAACTTGAAATCGCTTTTCAGCAGCTTGAATCCCATTGTGAAATCGGAGCTGAAACACCCAAGCCCTGGCTGGTTGATCGTCTTTTGAGAAATCTTCTGATCGATATGACCGGGAATACCCATCGATCCGAGTTTTGTATCGACAAACTGTATTCTCCGGATAGTTCCACCGGGCGTCTTGGCATTCTTGAGCTTCGGGCCTTTGAAATGCCGCCGCATTATCAGATGAGTCTGGTCCAGGCACTCTTGTTGCGATGTCTGATTGCTCGTTTCTGGAAAGCACCTGAGCGGCGACCCTTGGTCTACTGGGATACCGCGCTGCACGACCGCTTCATGCTCCCGTTCTTCATCGAGTCTGACCTTCGTGAAGTGGTCAATGAGTTGCGACTTTCTGGCTATGCCTTTGATGAAAGTTGGTTGCTGCCCTTCATGGAATTCAGATTTCCGCGCCATGGTACTGTGGCCATTGAGGGCATCGAGCTCACCCTGAGACAGGCCATTGAGCCCTGGCATGTCCTGGGCGAGGAGGTATCCGGAGGCGGAACAGCCCGTTATGTAGATTCCTCTGTAGAGCGCTTGGAAGTGCGGGTCGAAGGGTTGCTCTCCCACCGTCATCAAGTGCTTTGCAATGGTCGAAAGTTGCCTTTGCACCCGACGGGAACGCCAGGTCAGTTTGTGGCCGGTGTGCGATTCAAGGCCTGGTCACCCCCCTCATCCTTACATCCCACCATTGGAGTGCAGGCGCCCTTGGTCTTTGATGTGTATGACACGCTGGAAGGGATATCGCTAGGCGGGTGCACCTATCACGTCTGTCATCCCGGTGGACGCAATTATGAGACCTTTCCTGTGAATGCTCAGGAAGCCGAGGCCCGTCGCAGGGCCCGATTCTGGGAGCATGGCCATGTCCAAGGCAAGCGAATGGTTGCCGATGAACCCCGTAACCACAGGTTTCCCTCAACCCTGGATCTCAGGTGGGAACCTTCAAACCGGAGAATACCCACATGACGTACTCCACCCGCCTGCCTCGCTATGGCGATAAGCAAAACTCTGATTTTTATGAGGAGTATCTGCAGAGGCTGCTTGAGGATCGGGATCAAAGCGGTCTCACCGAAATGATTGGTGGCATTGAAGCCATGTTGATCAGTGTGGAACCCGGAAATTCTGTTGAATACATCGCCGAACTGGCCTTGATGTCACCCTATGAATATCTGGTGACCCTGGACAGTGAGAAACACCTGACTCACGTTCTCAGGATCGACATGCAGTCGCCGGATATTCTGCTTCGTGAACCGAAGGAGATGTCCTACTCAGATATTTTTCGGAGTCTGAACGACCTTTATCCGGTCGGCGCGCGACGCCCTCACTCAAGGTATCTGGGCGAGATCCTTCATTGCAAGGATCGCCATCAAGTGGTTGCCATGCAGCAGCAACGGGAATTTAGATTCTTCCAGGTCGGACAGCTCGCCGATCTGGATTTCCCCTTGAACGTCAGCATCTCCAAGCCATCACCCTATACGCAGAATGTCATCGGCTACATGGAGCGGCCGCTGGATAGCATTCGTGTCTACCAGCATGGCAACTGCATCATTCTTCCCCAGGCCCAGGCGGCCAATGATCGTGGCAAAGAGATGCAGGAACGTATCGGGATCAAGGAGTTTCTCTGTCCGGTCGATCACCTCGCGACTCGTGTCTACAGTCAGAACCGGGAAGTGGCCATTCTCGAGTACCTGGCGCTCTCCAGCTATTACTACTGGGGTAGCTACGATATCAAGGATCAGAACTCCTCAACGAACGTCACCAAAAGTGCCCATGCCTTGCCTGAATCGCAGAGCCCTGCGAAGGTCTTCACGGCGAACAATCATCCCTATTGCGTCAATCATCTGGACCGCCTTCCGAGTCCGACAGAAACCTTTGTTCGAAATTACGGGCCAAGGCTCCATCACATTGCCGTGGAGGTCAAGGACGGTCAACTGGACGGGCGCGAGTACATTGACGTCGTGGTGGATGCGATTGCAAGCCAGGGTAAGGGCTTCCTTCTCGAGACCATCGGCTCCCGGAGCGAGGGTCTCAAGCAGATCTTCTCTTCGGCTTCCGACTTTTCATCCCTCATCATTGAGTATGTTCAGCGTTTCGGTGACTTCGAAGGCTTCTTTACGAAAGACAATGTGGCAAAGTTGACCTTTGCGGCTGGGCAGGAAGAGGGCGTTAAAGAAGACCTCTACTGACCCTTCGGTCACCTCAAGGTGAGATAATGCGGGACTCCTTTCTGAAGAGCAGTCCCGTGTCCCAAGTTACGTCCTCTTCCTCCATCCCCCTGGATGAAGCGGTGATCCAACGTCTGATCGATCTTGCGGAAGACGCCGGTCGAGCCATTCTGTCCTTTTACGAGCAGGATGCAGAGGTTCGAGAAAAAAGTGACGCGTCCCCTTTGACCGCGGCGGATTTAGCAAGCCATCACAAGATTATGGAGGGCTTGAGGGCCTTGATGCCTTCAGTCCCTGTGCTTTCGGAAGAGTCGGCCCCGATCAATGCCGTCGAGCGGCTGGCGTGGTCGACCTTCTGGCTTGTCGATCCCTTGGATGGCACGAAAGAGTTTCTCCAGCGCAATGGCGAATTTACGGTCAACATCGCGCTGATCGATCACCATATGCCCTCATTGGGCATTGTTCATGTGCCTGCGCAGAAACGGACCTATGTGGGGCGGGTCGGGGACGGTGCCTTTCTTCTGGGACCAGATCGCCGGAAGACGTCGATTCGTATTTCTGAGGAGGCTCAAGATCCCTTGAGGGTCCTCGGCTCCCGCTCCCACCCGACGCCAGATCTTGATGCGTACCTTCTAGATCAGGGCGCATTTGTTATGGAGGCCGTCGGGAGCTCCCTCAAGTTCTGCCGGGTGGCCGAGGGCAGTGCAGATCTTTATCCGCGTTTTGGGCCCACCTCTGAATGGGATACCGCTGCGGGACAAGCCGTTCTCGAAGAGGCCGGAGGTCACGTCATTGACCTTCAGGGACGTCCGCTTCGGTACAATCTCAATACCAGTTTGCTAAATCCTTATTTTCTCGCTTTCGGAGATTCTGGCCGGAACTGGATGCCCGGCCCTCCAAGGATTTGAAGCCTCATTCATCAGTTCGAGTCGATCCATGAAAATCATTATCCTTGGAGCCGGTCAGGTGGGCAGTAGCCTGCTTCAGAGTCTTGCGAGTGAAAAAAACGATATCGTTATGGTGGATATCCGGCAGGAGATTCTGGAGAAACTTCAGGATCGATTTGATATCCGGACGGTCCTTGGTCATGCCGCTCATCCACCCATCCTCCAGGCTGCGGGAGCCCGGGAGGCGGATATGTTGATTGCCGCAACCAGCGATGATGAAACCAATATGCTGGCCTGCCAGATCGCAGACATCCTCTTTAAGGTTCCACGCAAGATTGCTCGTGTGAGGTCGATCGAATATTTTGCTTACCCCGGACTTTTCTCGCCTGAAACCATTCCGATTGATTATGTGATCAGTCCGGAACAGATCGTCACGCAATACATCGAACGGCTACTCTCACACCCAGGCTCAAGTCAGGTGCTTGATTTTGCCGAAGGGCGAGTCCGGATGGCTTCATTACACGCCGTCCGGGGCGGACCGATGGTGGGGCGTGAAGTGCGTGAACTGCATGAACATGTCCCGAACTTCCATGCCCGTATCGCGGCCATTTTCCGTAATGGTCAGCCCATTGCGCCCAATGGGAGTACCGTCATCCTTCATGGCGATGAAGTCTTCTTTCTGGCTTCCCGGGAGGAGATCAAGGGGGTCATGTCTGAGCTCGGTAAATCAGAAAAGCCCTATAAACGTTTGATCTTTGCCGGTGGTGGTCATGTGGGTAAACGCGTCGCACTGGCCCTTGAAAGCCAGTACTCGATCAAAGTGATCGAGCGTGATGCCCAGCGTGCGAAGAAAATAGCCGGCCAATTAAAAAACACCACGGTGCTGGTGGGGGATGCTTCCGATCGGGAGCTTCTCATGAGTGAGAACGTTGAGAGCGCCGATGTTTTCTGCGCCATTACCAATAATGATGAAGCGAACATTCTTTCGGCAATGCTGGCTAAGCGATTGGGCGCTCGAAGGGTCATTGCGCTGGTCAACAACGATGCCTATTCAGAAATTGTTGACGATACCCAAGTCGATCTGGTCATCTCGCCCCAACAAGCAACGATTAGCGCGCTCCTCCGATATATCCGCCGAGGTGACGTGGGTCAGGTCCATTCCATTCGTCATGGGGCTTCAGAGGCCATCGAAATGGTGGCGCATGGACAGGTGGGAGTTTCGCGGGTCATTGGCATTCCCCTCAACGAAATCAATATGCCGGAGGGAATCGTCATGGGGGCATTGGTTCGTGATGATGAAGTTTTGCACGTTCGCCACGACACGGTCATTCAAGAGGGCGATCATGTGATCATGTTCCTGCTCGACAAACGACTTATTCCTGAAGTGGAGCGGCTATTCCAGGCCGTTGAGTCGGTTTAATCCCCTTAGGAGAACTTAGGTGAGTGATATACAGAAAGTAACCCCGGTCGAGGCCCATGAGGCGCTGACGGCAGATTCTTCCGCTGTTTTAATCGATGTGCGAGATCCTGTGGAGTACAGCTTCGTGGGACATCCCATTGGCTCGGTGAATGTTCCATTCAAGTTTGCCCCGAGCATGGAAGCAAATCCGGATTTCGTGTCATTGGTCCGCGCATTGGCGCCTGACGAAAAGACACCCATCTTCCTGCTGTGCCGAAGTGGACAAAGGTCCATGGCTGCAGCAGAACTCCTGATGGCATCAGGCTATCAGGATCTGAGCAATATCGAGGAAGGCTTTGAGGGGGGTATTGATAGCTCCCGGCACCGTTCCACAATCAATGGCTGGCGTTTCCATGGATTGCCCTGGGAGCAAACTTAACATCATTCCTGGAGTTTCAGGAGGGTATAGAGGGTATCGAGATGGGGCGTCTTGACCCCGGCGCGTCTGGCTGCCCTCACGGCATTCCCAACGATGACCTCCTTTTCGGTGGGATCTCCTGCGCGTTGATCGAGGGACATGCTCGGTAAGTAAGGTGGCATCCTGTGGGTGCCGTTAATCTGTTTTTCAATGATGCCGTTTGGAAGTTCATGACCGAGTCGGGTGGCCGTCTCATGGATTTCAGTCATCACCTGTCGAACCAGTTCTTCAGCGCTTCCAAGTACCGATGCCGTGTGGGTATGACTGATCGTACACAGGGCGCTAAAGGAAGCGTTCCACAGAGCTTTTTGCCAACGAACGGTTTCAAGCTGAAGGGAATATTCGGCGCTTGCGCCGGTTGAAAGCCAACGGTTGACTAACGCTTCCCCCGCCAAAGAGGGACCTGAGGGGTATCGCCCAAGGACCAGATGGCCATAGGCCTGATGAACGACATGCCCTGGGTTGATGCGCGTTGCACAGACAAAGGCGACGCCGCCTAAGATTTCATTATCGGGAAAGCTGTCTGCGAGTTCATTTTCGACCTCAAGGCCATTGGAGATCGAAACGATGACCGTTTTAGGTCCGATAACGGGGCTAAGAAGTGCGACCCGATCGCAACGTGGCGTGAGTTTGATCGCAAGGATCACGATGTCCGGTGGCTTTACCAGCGGTTCTCCCGCTCGGATCACCTGATCGGGCCTGAAAACCCAATTCCCAAGCCCAACATGGCTTTCAATCCGAATGCCGTCCCGTTGGACTTCGACAAAATCGCTCCGACATTGGACGGTCAGCGCAGCCCCCGAGCGTGCGAGCAGCCCACCGTAAAGACTTCCGACCGCACCTGTCCCGATCAGATGGACCTGCATCAGCTGTCAGGATCGATGATCGATCGGATGAAGGGGATGGTCAGCTTTCGGGCTGCGGCCATGGAGGCGCGATCTAGTTGGTCGAGGGAGTGAAGGAGGCTGCCAAGATCGCGATGCACTCGACGAACCAGATATTGTGCGACGGGCTCACTCATGTCGAGGCCAAGTGCACCGGCATGCCCGATCAAGGCCTGAATGGATTCGGGTTCGGAGAGCGGCTTGAGCGCGACGATGGGTCCTGAGGCCAAACGGCTCCGTAAATCTTCAAGCACAAAGGTTAACTGGCCAGGCGGTGTGCGTGCCGCTATCACGAGTTGAGCACCGCGATCCTTCAACGCGTTAAACAAGAGAAAAAGGGCCTCCTCCCATTCACTTTCACCGGTTACGCGATCAAGATCATCGAGGCAGAGGCAATCGAAATTTTCCAGGCCTTCGATGGCCTTCGGCCCCTGATCCCTGATCATTTTCAAAGGCAACGACATGGCCAGCTGGCCATGCGCTCCTGCAGCCATGCAACAGGCTTGTAAAAGATGCGTCTTGCCACTTCCCGATGGACCGTGAAGGAATAGAGGCATCGGGCTTGATCCCTGAGCGGCTGCCTTGAGAAGCATCATGGCTTCACTATTCGGCCCTGTCAGGAAGCGCTCGAAGGTGTATTCGGGATCGAGACCAAAGGGCAGGGGAAGTTGCTGGCTCACGGCCAATCAGGCAAGGCGCGTCGTCTTGAGAGCGATCGCCGTCCGGCCCATGCGTGCTCCAAATGCACGGCACAGCGCTCTTTCCTCTGAGGATAACTCAGCGTTTCCAGAACCTGAGAGGCGGCTGGGCCCATAGGGTGTTCCACCCGAACGGGTTTCACTCAGGGCTTTCTCCTGACTTGGAATTCCGACGATAACCATGCCGTGGTGAAGCAGCGGAATCATCATCGAAAGCAGCGTGGATTCATGTCCCCCGTGCATCGATGAGGTGGAGGTGAAAACGCCGGCCGGTTTGCCTGAAAGCGCCCCTGAAAACCAAAGGCCACTCGAACTGTCGATAAAGTGCTTGAGGGCTGCTGCCATGTTGCCGAAATGCGTGGGGCTCCCCAGGATGAGCCCATCGCAATCTCGGAGTTCATCAAGGCTGGCGTAGGGTGCACCTTCCGCGGGGATACTGTCTTCCACCTGGGCCGTCGTAGGCGAGACATCGGGTACCGTTCGAATTTTTGCGGTGACCCCTTCAACTTCCTCGACGCCGCGGGCAATGTGGTTGGCCATCTCGGCCGTTGCGCCATAGCGGCTATAGTAAAGAATCAGAATTTCGGTCATGGTATGGATGGCTTGGATAAAGTTAGAGAATCGACAGCACCGATTCCGGGGGACGGCCGATGATCGCACGGTCTCCATCGGTGACAATCGGCCGTTCAATCAGGACGGGATGATCCAGCATCGCCTTGATCAGAGCATCATCCGACAGGCTGACATCATCTAACCCGAGGTCCTTATACGCAGATTCGCCCTTTCGAAGGAGCGCTCGGGGTTTAATCCCTAGCGCTTGAATGAGACTCCGCAGCATCGTCTCGCTCGGTGGGGCCTTGAGGTATTCGACCACGGTTGGCGCAATGCCTCGTGATTGAATCAGATCCAGTGTCTGTCTTGATTTGGAACAGCGGGGGTTGTGGTAAATCGTAATGTTCACGGCGTCTCCGGGCGATCAGACTTCAGGCTGTTGAGAGGCTTCAAAGGTAATCAACTCACGCAAAACGGTTGTTGCGTAGGTGCCTGCGGGAAGATTGAAGTAAAGCCTTAATGCACCGTCCTCCCATGTTTCAGCGCTCAGTTGGTCCGGTACCAGCCGAAAGGGCCGTCTCAGACTTTCAAGCCGTTCCGCCTTGAGTCCTTCATGGAGTTCTGAATAGCGGCAAAGGACCCGGTGTTCGATTTCGGCCGCCTTTTCGGTGGCAACAGAGGGCTTTTCACCCACCAGCGGCCCACTTGGATGGATCGTCTTGCGCTGAATTCGTTCCTTGATGTCCGGATCTTCGGCATCAGCCTCAAAATGACTTTTTGAATCAGGGAACATGTAGACATCCCCTGCGACCGACTGATTCCAGATACCCTCAAGGACACGTTCTGAAAGTATCTGATTAAAGATTTCCGAACGGGCGGCGGAAAGGAAGATGCCCCGAAGATTGGGGTTGATCCTTGTCGATGGGTTTCGAATCAGATCAAGGGCGCGCTCGACGTTGTCGCCATCACGGCCAAAGCGTTGGGGGCCAAAATAGTTGGGTACGCCCGCGGCTGCAATGGCCTCCACTCGTTCCATCAGGCTTTCGGCTGGTTGGTCAAGATCGCGGAGCGTGAGGGTGAAACGATTTTCCTTGATGGCACCGCGTCTCAGTTTTCGATCATTACGCGTATGAGAGAGCACCCTGAAGTTTTCACCCTGCCATTGGGACCAGTCGGGATCTTCTTGACCTGGGAGTTGAACACTAAACCATTGTCGGGTTCGTCCGTGTCGATCTTTGAGACCCGCAAAGCCGATATCACGAGATTTGGTTCCGGTAAATCGAGCGAGTTGTCGGGCAATAAAGTCGGTGTTTTCACCCCACTTCTCCACTTGGACAAAGGCATGTTCCCCCGAGCCTGAGGGTTCGAAACTCAGGATTTCCTCGACAATGAAGTCTTCCGGAGTGGTCTTGATTGTGCCTCGAACCGTCGGCTTGCCATGGACGTATCGCAGGTCGGCAGTGGGATCCACAGCTTGATCTCAGCCTTTGGACAAGAGGGCGACGGCGTAGGAGGAAATCCCCTCGCCACGCCCTTCAAAGCCCATGCCCTCGGTTGTTGTGGCCTTCACGTTAACCGCGTCCGCATCAATGCCAAGATCTTTAGCAATAGTGTCACGCATGTTCCCGATATAGGGTGCGAGTTTAGGGAGTTGGGCAACAATCGTGACATCCACATTAACGACGCCGTAACCCCGTTCCTTGAGTTTTTCAGCGACGCCCCGGAGCAGAATGCGACTGTCGATTCCCTTGTAGGTCTGATCGGTATCAGGAAAGTGGCGCCCGATGTCGCCCATGGCCGCAGCGCCGAGTAGCGCATCACAGAGGGCGTGCAATGCCACATCCCCATCGGAGTGAGCCGCAAGGCTTTTCTCGTAGGCGACAGGGACGCCGCATAGCATGAGTTGTCCGCCATCGGTAAACCGATGGGCATCATAGCCTTGTCCGATTCTCATGATTGGTGCTCCAAATAGAAAGCGGCCAGAGGCAAATCCTCCGGACGAGTGATTTTGATGTTGTCGGGCCGTCCTTCAACGATCCGAGGCTGATATCCCTTAAGTTCAATGGCGCTGGCTTCATCGGTCACGAGTTGACCTCGTTCTGAGGCCTCTTCCAAGGCCGACTTCAGCAAACCATAGCGAAACATCTGGGGTGTGAGGGCACGCCAGGTGGCGCTGCGATCTGGCGTCCCGACTATAAGTCCTTGTTCAACCGTTTTGAGCGTATCGCTGACTGGAAGGGCAAGAATGCCCCCCACGAGATCATGCTGAAGTGTGTTGATGAGTTTCTCAACATCAAACGGGGTAATGCAAAGTCGGGCGGCGTCATGAACCAGAACCCAATCATCGGGTTTGGCACGATCCTCAATAACCTTGAGTGCCGAGTAGACCGAGTCGGAGCGTTCACGCCCGCCTGCTGCTCGGATGATACGAGGATCCTGGGAGATCGAAAGATCATTCCAGTAACCATCCTCGATTCCCAGCGCCACGGCAATGGCCGAAATCTGTGTCACGGAAAGAAGTCGTTCAAGGGTATGTTCGAGAACGGTTTTACCCAGCACTTCAAGGTACTGTTTGGGTACAGAGGTTCCCATTCGCTTTCCGACACCGGCAGCGGGAACGACAGCCCAGAAATGATGGCTCATGATTCACCGGAGGTTATCCCTAGGGTCATAGGTGTGAACTATGCCGCAGGGAGATCATGGAGGAGCGGTCGCCTCGTCCGGTTTGACGGGCGGCTGGACCTTGCTTTTGAGCTTGGCCTTGGATTTGGTTCGCCCCTGAGGGGGCTTTGCAGATCCGTCACTCTTAGGCGTCGGATTCTGTAATTCTTTGTCTTCGTAGACCTGTACAAAAGTCTCGCCCGGTTTCACCAGCCCAAGGTCATGCCGAGCGCGTTCTTCAATGGCATCGGTGCCATCTCGAAGATCCGCAACATCGGCCGCAACGGCGGCATTTCGGGCACGACGCTGTTCGCCTTCCTGACGTAACTCCTCAATGCGTCCGAGAGTTTCCTTGTACTCTCGGACGCCACCGTCCCCCCACCATAAACGGTATTGGAGGGCGGCAATGAGGAGGGCCAGAAAGGCAATCAGCTTGACCAAGAGAGTCCCCTTGGTGACTTAGAACGCCCGCTTGAAGGCGGACTTGCCAGCATACTTGGCCTTGGCACCCAGATCGGCTTCGATCTTGAGAAGGCGGTTGTACTTGGCAATACGATCTGAACGGCTGAGTGAACCGGTCTTGATCTGGCCTGAACGGGTGGCAACTGCAAGATCAGCAATCGTCGAATCTTCAGTTTCACCAGAACGGTGAGACATAACCGTCGTGTAGCCAGCGGCATGGGCCATGTCAATGGCTTCCAGTGTCTCGGTCAAGGAACCAATCTGATTAACCTTGATGAGAATGGAGTTTGCAACCTTGGCTTCGATGCCCTTCTTGAGAATGGCAGGATTGGTGACGAACAGGTCATCACCGACGATCTGGATCTTGTCGCCGAGCTTGTCGGTCATAATGCCCCAGCCGTGCCAATCGCCCTCGGCAAGACCATCTTCAATTGAGATGATCGGGTATTTGTCGACCCAGGCAGCCAGATAATCGACGAACTCTTCAGAGGTGAACTTCTTGCCTTCAGATTCAAGGTGGTAGAAACCGTCCTTGTAGAACTCAGAGCTCGCGACATCCAGCCCCAGGAAGATATCTTTGCCTGCAACATAACCCGCATTGCTGATCGCTTCGAGGATGACTTCGATGGCTGATTCGTTGGAGGGGAGATTCGGGGCAAATCCGCCTTCGTCACCGACGCCGGTGGCGAGGCCACGGTCATGGAGAACCTTCTTCAGCGCATGGAAAACTTCAGCGCCATAACGGATGGCTTCACGGAAGTTCGGTGCACCAACGGGAAGGATCATGAATTCCTGCATGTCGACACTGTTGTCCGCGTGCGCGCCACCATTGATGATGTTCATCATCGGGACGGGCAACAGATACTCACTGTCGTTATTGAGGTAGGCATAAAGCGGCTTGCCGGCTTCCTGAGCAGATGCGCGAGCGGCAGCAAGCGACACACCGAGGATGGCGTTGGCGCCCAGACGGCCCTTGTTGTCGGTTCCGTCGAGATCAATCATCTTCTGATCGAGAGCCTTCTGGTCAGCCGCATCGAGACCGATGACGGCCGAGCGGAGTTCGCCATTGACGTTGGCAACGGCCTTGGTGACGCCCTTGCCCAGATAACGAGACTTGTCGCCATCTCTCAGCTCAATGGCCTCGCGTGAGCCCGTGGAGGCACCGGATGGCACCATCGCGCTACCGACTGCGCCGGACTCCAGAATGACGTCAACAGCGACCGTCGGGTTGCCACGCGAGTCGAGGACTTCAAGGGCTTTCACATCAACAATTTTGCTCATCGGGTTTGATCTCCTGTGATCAAAAAGAAATAGTTAAGGAAGGAATCAAAGCAAGGGTTGGCTTTTGACTGCGGAATCAATGGTCTTCAAGGTCTCAAGAAGTTCCCGCATGCGATGCAGGGGCCATGAATTGGGGCCATCGCTCAGCGCCTTCTCAGGCTCCGGGTGGGTCTCCATGAAAAGGCCGGCGATGCCAACGGCCAAGGCAGCCCGAGCGAGCGCAGGGACAAACTCGCGTTGCCCTCCAGAGCAGTTGCCTTGCCCCCCGGGCAGTTGGACCGAGTGGGTCGCATCAAAGACCACGGGACAACCGGTTTCGCGCATGACAGCTAAAGAACGCATATCGGATACCAGATTATTATACCCAAAGGAAACACCGCGTTCGCAAACCATTATTTGCTCGTTGCCGGTTGCTTTGGCTTTTTTTACTACATTATCCATATCCCAAGGCGCCAGGAATTGGCCTTTCTTAATATTAACCGGTTTGCCCAAGCTAGCCACGCTTTGAATAAAGTTGGTCTGACGGCATAAAAACGCTGGTGTCTGCAACACATCCACCACGGCTGCAACTTCGTCCAATGGCGTATCTTCATGCACGTCAGTCAATACCGGCACATGCAATTGTTGTTTAACTTTTTCCAGTATTTTCAAACCTGTTTCCAGGCCTAAACCGCGAAAACTGGTTAAGGACGAACGGTTAGCTTTATCAAAAGACGATTTATAAATAAACGGTATATTTAGTTTATCGGTGATTTCTTTTAATTTGCCCGCAGTATCCAGCGTCATTTGTTCGCTTTCAATGACGCAGGTACCGGCGATCAAAAAAAATGCTTGATCTAATCCGGCGTTAAAATGACA
>Ga0207958_1000146_pt1 | contig 25342 bp, 40 predicted proteins | sample CryBogCBH27Jul07_FD_184606 | JGI IMG/M metagenome (GOLD analysis project Ga0207958, IMG submission 184606) | Freshwater microbial communities from Crystal Bog, Wisconsin, USA - CBH27Jul07 (SPAdes) (version 2) | ecosystem: Environmental > Aquatic > Freshwater > Lake | place: Crystal Bog... | reverse complement strand
CTTTACTATACATAAGTAGTAAATGCCATTTACCACCCCAGAGTAGTAACAGAGTATTTTGTTAAAAAAACGTAGCCGTTTTTGTCACCGGGGTTTTTTAGGAAAAATTTGTAGGGGACTCCAGTATGCGGCGACGATACAACCTTTGGACCGTCAGGGTGGTGCGCGTCCCTACCTCTCCCCAAATAAGGGATTCCTTACTCAAGGGCCGGCCCTGCTCCCTCGCTTCGCTCGGTCGCTTGTCCGCTTCGCTTCCGTTCCGCTTCGCTCACTACGCTTCGCTTCCTCCCGCTCGCTTCGCTCGCGCTGTGGGCTCACGTTGTTCGCCCATTGATCCGCATAGTCCGCTTGGCAACGCTAGACGCTCACAGGCTCCGCATATCACAGATATGCTCCGCGCTCTGCTCGCTTGCCCCTCGGCTCACGTTGTTCGCCTCGGGTATCCGATGGCACAAGGCCATCGCTCCCTCGTCTATTGTGTCGCCCCCACTCGGGGATAAACCCGCTCGCTAGGGCTCACTAACCCAGACAACCCCATGCTCAACAAGTTCACGCTCACCTTAGGCTCCTCCGCCATACTCGGGAAGATCTTGCTAGCCGCATTACTTAGGTCCAATACCCGCCGGCTATTCTCCAAGACTGACATGGCGTCAAGCTCCGCTATCGCTCCGCTTGAGCGCGCAAGCGCGCCGGCCATGTTCGTCCGGAAGGTCGCGGCGGTTTCTGTCAAGTGGCGTGCGAGCGCATCAGAAGTTCGTGACACGCTAGGTACATCGCTATGTCCCTTCTCTCTCTTTAGCTCAACAATTTCCTCCGCCTTCTTTTGTAGCTTGTGTGCGGTAGTTGCTGTCTCCCAGAGTTCGCGTTTTGCCCATTGGCGGACGGTGTTTGGTTTGAGTCCGTGGAGGCGTGCCGCTTCTGTTAATGAGCCTGTTGCGAGGTATGTGGCGCGTACTGCGTCTCTGTTTACTGCGAGTGGTTTTGCCATAGTGTTGCAAAAGGGTGACATAGCTGTTACACGGTGTCTAGTCATTTTATAGGGGAGAAGACTCTCCCCTCGGCCAAGCCCTTCGGTCTTGTCCTCCCCTCTCTGCGGGGGTAAACCCCCGCAACGCCCCCATTTATTGTCGGCCTATGGCCTATGTATGTATATGTTAATGCGTAGTTGCTTGGCGCACATAGCGCGGGTGACTTAATGTTTATGAGTTATTAATCTTCCCTTCGGTATTGAATAAGCATTCGGCTGACGTTAGTATGCCTAACATAGCGGGTAGTGTATGATTTAACTTGTCGCGCCGTGGCGCTTCCTAGGCACGACCGGCCCGAACCGGTCGCCAGTCCTTACCGGGATTGCATCCCGGCCCCTGCTTATTGACTCGATTTTTTTTGAAAAAAAGCTTGGAATCCGTCACTGTAATGCTATTCTTATTGTGTCACCGGAACCCGCGAAACCTTAAGGCCGAAAGGCCGTCCCCGACAAGGGGGGTGAGGAAAACGGTGATTGATCGCGTTAGAACTGGACGCGCCGCCTCCTTGAATGAGAGGGTCCGAGAGCACCGAAACGGGTTAGCATCCGCTAGGACGACCGGACCAAGCGCCGCAGATTTTCGCTCCGCAGGGTGATCCCCTCGCGGTTAGCAGGCCCGCCAGACGCCGCCCCAGTGACCGACGAGATCAGCGATAAGCACGGAGTCCGCCCGAAACGTAGCAGACGGGACGCTCCGATAATGACCCACGGATCATCCCCGCCATGTCATAAGTAAGTCAACTAACTAACAACTAACTAACTTAAGTTTCCAAAAAAAATTTCCGCCTCCGGCGGCTGGGGCTTTACGCCCCAGAGGCTGGGAGCTATCGCTCCCTTTAGCAAACAACAACAAACAACACAACACGCAATATGAAAAACACGCAAATCCTCAACGAGAGAGGCATCAGTCCCGGCCTCAGAATGGCTCTGTACGAGTTGTTCACGCAAGGGCATAAGAGGAAGGAAGAGATGGTCACTCTCCAGTTCCTCAATAGCGATGACCGCAAGGAGTTAGATAAGTATTTTCATCGGCGCTTCAATAAGGCCACAGAAACCCGCCGCGCTCTGAATGAGAAAGGCAAGCGCGTACTCCGCGACCTGTTCTTCGAAGAGGTTAAGAAGCGCGGTCCACTTAAGGAGGAAGTTCGTCGCTTCCGTCCTCTGATGTATTTGTTCGACGACTTCATGAGTGACTTCGATGCAATCACCATCCGGAGGTTCGCCAATAAGAACAAGATTGACCTTATGGATGCGCGCATCAAAGCCGGCCAGAAGCTCGCAACCTTCGAGAAGCACATCATCGAGATGGCTAACGAGCGCATCGAGGCGCTTCGCAGGCAGAAAAAAGTTCCTCTGTACCTAGAGCTTCCCCTATTCGCTTGCTCCGGTGAGCTAGAGGCCGATCAGATGAAGGTCGGCAAGGTTTCCAAGATAGCCCGTAACAAGGGCGCTAATCATCGCGTCACCTATGCGTGGAAGTTCAACGACAAACTGGACTTCGGCGTAGACGGCGGAGGTCAGGCGGAGACCCGCTTCCTTATCGAAGGAAGCCTTCCGGACCTCGTTTGCAACTGCGTCGAGAAGATCGGTGAGGCTCGCCGTAACGGAGGTCATATCCACATCAACGTGCAGAACAACGAGACCATCGCAGAGACCGTGTTCCTGTCCTTCAGGTATCACTTGTCTTGGTTCCGCTGGCTCGTTCCCGCTGTCCGTCGCCACCATCGCTGGTGCAACATCGACTCAACGCCTGACAACTGGCGTTCTGCTCGGAACGAGAAGGCTTGCGCCATCAGCGGAAATAGCTACTACCGGACCGGTACGGTCGAGATCCGTCTCTGGCCTACGTCCGACAAGGCTACCGAGTGGCGCGGTCGTGCGGCGCTCATGCAAGCCATGGCTAAGTGGGGTGTGGAACGTGCCTTTAATGGCGTCTTCCAGATCAACAAGTCCGTAGGCGAGGCCGCATGGACGGAGTTCTTCTGCTGGGCCGCGAAGAAGCATCCGGAAGGTCTACGCTACGCATTGCGTACGCTACGCCGCAAGATGCGTACTTGCTCAGAAGAAGTTGATCGCGTGGAGTGCGGTCGCCTCTATCAACTGTTCCTTGACTCTGGCGTTACAGTGGCGGGTTTCCGTCGCCGCTCAGAGGACTCGCAAAAGAAAGAGGAGGTTATTACCCTCACTCAGGACACAATCAACACACCTAACTTCTAATAATATGTGTAAGCTCGCAGGTTGGACAAACGTTAAGAACTCGCCGCTCCCGAAGGGGGCCGCAGATCGCGCAATCATGGCCGCGCATGAGGTCATCAAGACAACGGAACGCGACGGCTTCGGCGTTGCTCAGTACGGGACCAGCGGTCTCCGTATCCGGGCAATGGAGCCGGGAGAGTTCAAGTCTCTTGACTCCATCGCGTCTCTACATCGCAGGGCCGGCAAGGCGGCTAACGCCTTTGCTACGGCATATCGCACTGACATCGAGGGCGTCTACCGGCCAGCATCCGGTATGATTATCCACGGTCGCACGGCAACGTGCGGAGTGTCCTTGCAGAACGTCCACCCGTTCCGCCGCAAGGGCTGGACACTCGCGCATAACGGGGTCATTAGCTGGGAAGGCGCGGCAGGTACGGACCACGAGAAGGTGTCTTGCGATAGCCAGCACTTGCTCATCGAGATGGCCGATAATCCAGATATGAAGTCGCGCATGACGGGTATGCTCGACATCACCGGATATGCGGCTTTCCTCTGCTTCGACCCTAAGGGCAACATGACAGTCGCGGTCGATGACAAGGCTAGTCTGTACGCTGGCATTACGTCGAAGGGTCGTTGGATCTTCGGAACCAAGCCGACTATCGTGGACGCTATCGCGGACGCATGGAACGCCAAGGGGGTTACGCCGTATCCGCTCGACAACTGGACTTGGCTTGAGTTCGACAAGGACGGAGGCGAGCCCGATGTCAACGAGTGGTCACACGGTGAGACTAGCTACGCGCAAGCTCGCTATGCTCAGAAGTCACTCGGTCGCACTATCACCGGATACTCGACTCAGGCTGAGTTCTACCGGCCAACGCCCCCGGCTGGGACTCAGTACGGACTACCGGACCACATGAAGACGCGCCAAGCGGACTGGCGGTGGGACGGATACGGAGCGCCTACCGTTGACACTGCTTTGACTGCCGCCGAGGTAGACAAGCAACTCGCGGAAGAGGAGGCTCTAGCCGCCGCAGAGGAGAAGATCGCCCAGCAAGAGGGGATGCAACTCTGGCAGGAGTCGTGAGCAACCAATCCCGCTGGCGAATGGTCCAGCACATAGTGGCGGTCTTATTCAGCCTAACGATAGCAACTCTCGCTGACAGAATCCGTCGCCAATAAGAACGCGCAAAGGGGAGTTCGGGCTAAAAGCCCGGGCTCCCCTTTTTTTCTACCGGCGGCTCCTCGCTTCGCTCCTCACCGCCTCTCCCCTTTAGTCGGGGCGATTGGAATTTTCCTTGTCGGGGCGATTGTTGCGGAACCGCTTCTTGTAGTCGTTGAATTTGTGATCGACGGCATTGATCGGCATATTGCGAGACTTGAAGAACTTATCGCAAGCCCTATTGACGATGATCGACAGGTTGTGCATATAGTCCTCCCATTCCTTGTCGCTCGACTCATGGCGCGAGTATTCGTTATGCGGGACGTAGTTCCGATTGCGGGAGGTCTCCCTCCGATAGCAGTCCATTAAGTCGGGGCGATCAAAGTAATTGATCTCCTTGCCTTCGGCTTGCGCTCGCTCCTTGATAGGCGAGCTTGCGTAAAGCGGACAGTTGTAACGGTTTAGGCAATCCTTGGAATTGCAGAACTTAGAGTTGTGGAATGGGATCACAGGACGGGTTCCTCTGGCGCGGGGGCAAAATTAATTTTGTGATTCAGTCGTGCAGAAGCAATGATCATTACATTGTCGCAAGCCTCTGTGTAGTTGCCGTCATAAGTGTTTGCGGCGTGCCAGCACGATTCCATTCCTGACTTATACCATTCCATAAGCTCACGGAGCCTCTCGACCTCTGCCTCGCACTCCATGTCTCGGTCAATCATGGACATTGCTTTTGAAAGTTCCTCACGGAGCCTTGCGACCTCGTTGGTTAGTTCGTCTTTTTCATCAGTAAGCATTTCAATAACCAATGCCTTGTTACACTCATCACACCCATCTCCAAGAACACGCTCTCGAAGAGTTTCGCATTTGCATCCAAATGGTCTTTTGACCTCGTTGTCGGGTGTCTGAGGGTTCATTGGTTCCCTGCACTTACGGCAATACGACTCGTGATGGAAGTGGTCCGGCAGTTCCTCGCTCATGGCTCATACCCCTCAATCTGAGACATACAACGGGCATACCCCGCGATGTCGGTTAGGTTATCCCGCTTAGGCGTATGGGCGTGCCTAGCAAGCTTTAACAGGATCATCATGGCGGCTACGTCTGATGGCGACAAAAGCTCATCAGGGTTCCTCCTAATCGCAATATAGGCGTTCCACATATCCGCGATGCGTTCGTGGCCCCTTAATGCGTGGTCGTAGTCTCGGCGACGGTCACCGGAGGTGATCTCGATAGCCTCTTCTAGGATAGGTTTATTTTTCATTGCAACATCCGTCGCATCCGTGAATCTTGTCCTTGCATGGATCATCTGGATCAGGGTGTCCGATCCCATGAGGGCAAATGCGCTCCATAATCCCGCGATCCCCTCGCCAGTTCTGAGGCCAATCCCTCATATGGTGGTCGGATGGGTTATGAATACAGCAATGTTCTCCACGGCACTTGTCCTTATCGTGGACATTAAGGACGCGATCAGAGCCGACTAGGGTATAGGATTCCATATTTAATTAAGGCTTAGACCAGATATATCCCGATGATCCTATCTGCTGTTTTTGGACATACCCAAGCTCGGCATATTTCCTTTCTGTAACCTGACCTTGATACATGGCCGTAATACAAAAAGAAGAGAATCCAATAATGAGAACGGCAATAACAGCGTGCCATCCGATTGTTTCGTCGTAGCCGTTCATGACAAGACCTCCTTAATGTAATGCTCGATGTAGCAGATAAGGCAATCGTCGATGTTCTCGTCAAGAGCCCCGTGGTTGTATTCAGGAAGATCCTTGGTGTTAGCCTTCAGGATCTCGGCAAGGTTGTGAAGGCGATTGAGACTCTCGACAGCGGAGGCAAAAACCCTAGCCAACCGGACGGCCTCATCGGCGCTAGCCTTGTTGGAGATATACGCCACCGTGCGGCCCGTTGCGTCCTTGATGGTGTCGGCATCGGGGGTGAAGGGAAGCTGGAAAGCTTCGTTGCTTCGGTACTGTTCTGGAACGATTAGATCACTCATTGTTTATACTCCGATTAGTTCGTTTATCTTGTCTGCTATTTGTTTTGTTTTCCCAAGTGTATTTAGCTTGCGAATCTCCTTGAGGGCCTCGACGATCTGCTCGACGCCGAATAGACACTCATTGACACGGCGCTCCGCCGCCCATAGTTGCTCGTTCAACTCGATATTGCGCGAGTAGAGGAAATCATTAGAGGCCTTCATTTCCAAGAACCTCCTTCATAAGGGTGATGTCTTGATCCAGCAACTCGACATGGCGACGGGTTGCCCATACCTCAAAGTTCCTATTGTCGTTGGCCCACCAGCGAATGAGTTCATCTTCAGTCTTTTGGCGGATTTGTTTTTCAAGATCCTTACGAATGATCTTGGCTTGGTAGTAGAATGACAGAACGACGGCCACGACCGTCATGGAAACGATGAGGAGGCTCATGCGTAGGCGTCCTCCATCTCGATCTCGGTTTCCTCCGAGAGCTTGTCCGTGATGGCCTTTCGGGTCATCTTGATGTCGGTGACCAGCTTCTTGAGCATGGCCTTGGGGAGGACGGGTGACTCAGCCTTCCCGCACATCATGGCGCAGGTGAGCGCGGCCTCGATGCGTGAGAAGGAGTTGAGGGCTAGTTGTAGTTCTTTATTCATGAGGAGGCCATCATGGCATCCCCGCTGAATCAATCAAGAACTTTTTTCAACTTCTGCGAGATTTTTTTCCGGAACACTTCCACTTCTTTCTTGACAACCGGAGAGGACTGTTGGGGTCAGCCGCCGCCTTGGGGTGCTTTTTCATCTGCCCGTAGGAGCGGGTGCAGTAGTTGTCCCCCTTGGAAGTTCCGGGCGCAATCGAGTATCCCTTGGCCCCGTAACGCACGGTCTTCTTTCGTCCGGTCTTCGGGTTTGTCACGACTTTTTTGAATTTCTTTTCGCTCATGCGGGGAAAATAGCCTTGACACGAAGAAGGGGGAAGGAATTTCTTCCTCCCCCCTTCAGCCTAGGTGTTCAATATGGGGAACAACAATACCCTGTTCTAGGTTCTCCCTAGACTCTATTCCTAGCGATGTTTCAGAAGTTGACGTCCTCCGAGTAGTTGCCCTTGGGCTTGACGCTCAGGGAGAGGAAGGGCTTCCCCTGCTTTGAGGTCTTGTCCCAAATGGCGATCTCGAAATCCTTGCCCTCAACATTGAGAGTTCCGGAATACTTCGGGGCCTTGGGGTTCGCGCTGTTCTTGGGGAACGCCGCCCCGCTGTTGGTGTTGTCGTATGGCATTTCAGTGGTTTGTTGATCCTTCATCGAACCGGAGATACTGGCTCCGGAACTCTAATGGAATTGAGCCCCTAGCATGGGCTCGTGCTAGTCGGATGTCAAGCGCCCATTTGCGATTTTCTTCGTCGTGTCGGATGACCCAAAAAGAATCGCAATCATGTTCGATTGCCCTTGACTCACGCGAGGCTCCCTCCGCATTAAGCTGGGTGAGGGCGATGATCGTGATGCCGAGTTCCTTCGCAAGTTGCTTGAGGGTGCGGGAGACTTCGGCAACCTGACGTTCACGACTCTCCTTGCGGTCGGTCGGCTCGATGAGTTGGATGTAGTCAACAATAATAAGCTTGACATTGTGGGTGGCAACCATGCGACGAGCGGCGGCTCGGAGTTGCAGGGGGTTGATCTGACTCTCGTCGCGAATCCAAATGGGGAGCAACGATGCTTGCGTGATCCCGTTCTGAATCCGGTCGCGATCCTGCTTGGTGGGTTCCCGCGAGAGAACGCTCAAGTCAACTCCGGAGCATGAGGCAACGAGACGGTCCACGAGTTCCCCACTGCTCATCTCAAGAGAGAAGATTCCGACAGGGTTGCCAGCTTGCGCGGTACGCATCCCGATGTTCAGTGCCATTGCGGTCTTGCCTCCCTTGGTGGGAGCGCCGATGACAATCAACTGCCCTGCCTTCATTCCTCCGGTGAGTTCGTCAAGGGGCCTGAGGCCCGTTGTCAAGCCCATAAGTTTGCCCTTGTTCTTGAAGATTTCCTCGTAGGTGTCCAGACGCTTGAGCGCGGCCTGACCGATGCTCTCGATGCTCGATGATGTCTCGGAGTCTGCGGCAACGGCCACGAGGGCCTTCTGCACGGATTCTCCGAGGTCATCGCAAGTGACCGGATCTTCTGCTGTTGTGATAATCTTCTTTGCCACGGATATAGCGAGTCGTGCGGTATGCTTCTTCTTGAGGATGTCAAGATATTCCGCGCTATTGCTTGCAGTGGGAAGGAAACAATGAAGCTCAGCGATGTATGCCGCGCCCCCGATAGACTCCAGCACCCCTGCCTTGTTCAAGGCCTCCGACAGGGTGATGAGGTCACAATCCTTGCCCTCCTTCCAGAGTCCCATGATGCCATCGAAGATAGCTTTGTGGCGGGGCTCAAAGAATAGGCTTGACTTCAGGTGGTCGGCGTGTTCGTCAACCAGCTTGATGTTCTGCATGAGAGAGCACAGCAAGGCCCTCTCGGCTTCTGATGATGCGGGGGTGGTCACTTCTTCTTAGCGCGAGGGGGCTTCTCGGTCTTCATAGCCCAATACAACTGCACTTGGGCGAGGAAGGTTTTCTGTGCGTTCCGGATGCGGTCCTCGTTATAGAACTTGACCTCGAAATCCCCTTCCTCCTTCTTGCCAATCCGGATGATGCCCCACTTGGAGATAGATGCCTCGCTGGCGTAATCCCAAAGCAACGTATACCCCGCGATCTGGCGGATGTACGAGTCGTTGATGCGCTTAGAAGTCTTGACATCCAGAAGGATCATATTCCCTTCGGGGTCGTGAGCAACGAGGTCAATCGTTCCTCCGAAGCGATGCTCTGGATGAACAAGCTGGGCCTCAGTTGCAACCTTGGTGAACTTGTTCTCCTCCCAAAAGTTCATGAACTTGTCGTAGCAGATAAGAGCCTTGGCGCACTCATCCTCGGTGTAGTCCGATAGGTCAGCAACCTGACCGTTCAGATAGCACTCGACCATGAAATGCGCGATGGTCCCGATGTCTGCCGCTTTGTCCCTCTCCCTGCGGTAGTCCTTGCCTTCGGTTCCCAGCTTCCATGCCCATGCTATCAGGGGTTCGGGGCTGTCTCCGATCTTGCAAATCGTACTGCCTCCGGGGACTTCCTCCCCGTCAATCGTCAGATACTTTTGATGTTCCCTATATCGTTCAAGTTTTACTTTTTCCATAGGAGGCTACGAATAGCTAGACTCCAACTGGTTTTCAAGAACAAAGTTCTCCCAATCCTCATCGTCAGCGGGATCGTCTCCCAATGCCGCCCCGAGTCCGCTTTGGTGGATAAAGAGATCGACGAGAAGGGAGAGCGCGTCGGCCCTGTCGGGGGAGCCCCCTTTGGTGCGCTTCTTGAGTTCTCGCTTGCTCTCGATGAGCATCTTCTCATTCTTGAGGGAGTAGATCCTAGCGCAGAGTTCCCGCGCCGTCTGATCGTCCAGCCCCCTCATGCGCCCTGCCATGATGACGGATCGCATTTGCCCCCATAGCTGGGAAACCCTATTGGAGTATACGTCCTTGGCGGATCGGTTGTCCTCCATGCTCACGGCAACATCCGTTGGTCCCCCGCCAAATGACACGCGAATAAATCCTCCTTGCCAACGCTGGCTAATTATGTCAGCGATGCCAGCACCCGCGCCAGTGGCGTCAATCGCGAAGTCCTGCGGCTTGATTTCATGCCGCTTCAGAACGTCAATGGTCTGGTCCGCGATCTGGTAGAAGATCGGGTAGTCATCGCTCTCTTGCAGGGACAAGCGGATTGTCTCCCCTAAGTCAAGCGTGATTTCATTGTCAATAGTTTTCCCAACATTCCCGATGCGGAGAATACACTCGTCGCCATCGGTCGTGAAAGCGGGGTCGAGCGCGGCGATCTTGCGGATATTGCCATCGGCCCATACTGCCTTCTCCCTAGCACCCCCGTCAGCAATCGTAGGGGCGTCTAGGATCGTGTTTCTCACGCCTCCCTTAGACCACATACCCCTGCAATAAGAATTCCATTCTAGGGAGCCCTCACCGTAGTTCTTCTTGATGATGTCGATATTCTCCTGAGCGAAGAGATAGGGGTAGAGGGTTCGTCCTGCCTTGACGTTGGGCGACTTTAGCCCGTCGAACCGGACGCATACTCCGGTCTTGGTCTCCCAATACTCATCGTCATCATTAAGGCTTCCCCACCCCATGCGGGGCTCGCAGAATAGCCCGTGAGGGTCGAACATCGAGCTAGCGTTGGCAATGGCGATGAAGTGATAAAAGTCCGTACCTACCTGAAGGTTTGCCCTAGCCGAGAAGATGGCCGGGTTGGTCTGGGCGGCTTCGTCAACAACAATTACCATTCTGGGTAAGTGAACGCCCTGAAGTTTTCCCACTGCCTGCTCCACGGCTCCGGAGTCTACGGCAACCGCAATAATGGCACTCCTATCGTCCCCCTTCTGGAACTGGATCTTCGTCTGGGAGTCAACGATGTTCAGCCCAAATAAGGGATGGACAGGGAGCGTGAAGCGCATCATTTCCGACCAGATGCGCCCACGCAACGAAGGAACCGTAGTGGAAGTCAAGGCTACACGGGTAGCCATTGGCTTCGCCAAGAACTCGATAAGGGAGAGAAGGGTGAACGTGAAGGTCTTGCCTGCCGCCGCGCACCCTGTAACTCCAATCTCCTCGTAGTTCGTCCAAGCCCACAGAGCCAGTTCATTCCAATCATTCCAGCTAGCCATGACATGAGGCCATAGCATACCAATGCAGTGCTTGATATGCTGGCCCCGACTTAACCCGCTGTAAACAGACGGGTCTTTGTCGGCAACCATGAGTAGCTCTACCTCAAGTTGGGAAACCTGAGGGAAAGCGGAAAGATCCAGCCCGTAGGTCTGGAGACTCATCAGAGATTCCTGAGACGATTACGGATAGCGTCCAGCCCAGAGACAGGCTTACGGGCTACCGTGTCATCGGACTCATCATCCGTGGAGGCTCGCTTGATACGGGGCTCAACCGAGGAATCCTCGCGAACCCTGTTCTTATAGCGGGAATTCTCGGCGCGGAGCTTGTTGTTCTCCGCAATGAGATCCTCGGCAATAACGGCAAGGAATGGGGCCGCCGCCATCTTGTTCGGGGAGGCAGTGTTCATTACGATCTTCCGGGCCTCTTCCAGCCTAGCCTGAACGCGCTGATTATGCTCCTCGTTGTCGGAGGTGCGGAAGTATTCCAGATTCTTCGCGAGATTGGCGGATACCCGATCAAAGAGCCTGTTTGTATGCTCCTCGGCCTTGATACGGGAGGTCTCGTCCTCCTGAATGAACTCGCTGTAAGTCTGCTTGTAGTTGGCAATAGCCCCCTCAAGACTCTCGCGCTTGCCTTCGGCGTCCTTGATAAGGGACAGGAACTCGGAGGCGGATGCCCCTCCACCGAACACGGCGTCGATATACTCAACGCGCTCCTTGCCCTTCAGGGACAGGGCCCGGTTGGCAACGTCCTCGTCCTCGGCAAATTCCTTCGCAAAAGCCGCCGCGCTAGCAACTGCCTTCTCATAAGGTTCCTGAAACTTGCTCTGAAACTTGGGGCTCTTCTCAAAGGCAGTCTTCTCAAGGGTCTCCTCAAGCTCCCTGACCTTTGCCTCATACTCGGCAAGCTTGGCCTCCTTGCTCTTGACCTCGTTCTCGTAGGTCTCAGCCTTCTTACGGAGGTCAGCAAAGTTCTCTTCCTTGCTCTTAGGCTTCTTGTCCGCTACGGGCTCTTGTGGCTCGTCGGGATCGCTTAGGAGGTCAATGTCATCAAGGGAGAACTTCTCCTCGACGGCGGCCTTCTTGGAGGCCTTCTTGGTGTCCTTAACGGGCTCCTTTGCGTCATCTTCCGTAGCAGTGGGCTCCGGATCGGCTTCTCCGCGATCCAGATGCTTGAGGAACTCGTCCGAGTCCATCTCGATGACATCCTCAGGGCTGGTAACCTGAGTCGGGTTCTTCTCAAGAGCGGCGTAATCAATAGGCTCAAGCTTGGGCTTATTGTTAAGCTGTCGGTTCAGTACCGTCTCAAAGGACTCTTCTGGTCCAGTGTTATCGACGGGGATTGGTTCTGCTGATGCTGTTGCTGATGCGAGGTCCATAATTATTCAGGTTGATAGGTGGGTTGAACGTCTGTCAGTTCCTCCTGCTTGAGAGCAAGGTACTTCAGGTCTGCGATAACGGAATTCCTTCCGCTGTCGTAGCCGAAAAATACATGGGCTTTATCGGCAAACCTCTCAAGCATGGGGCCGTTGCCAACGGTCTTAGCGAGCGTATTTGCTTCGATAATAGATAGCGCGGCAGTAAATACCGGACTATTGAGGATTTGATTTAGCTCTGCGGCTAGATCGGGACTGTCATTCCATTCTTTTACGGTCATTTCATTAGTTTGGTTTTATCCGGAAGAGGATCATCCGTGAAGGTGATGCCATGTTTCTCTCCCTTGGCGATTTCGTCAAGGGCTTCCGGAATTGCTTCTGCGTGGATCTTGACATCAAATCCATCGACGCCTTTAGCGTTCTCTTGGCAATGCTTGATTGCCTCCTCGATGGTATTGCCAATCCCCACTACCGCGCCGATCTCAGGCATCTTAACGCCCTCGGTAGGTACAATATAGGTCTGATCTTCGATGACCGCACAGTTGCGCCATTTGACGAACTGAGCGATCTTGGGATCTGCGGATACAGGACACCAGTGTTCCTCGGCAAAAGAACTCTTGATAATAGCAAGGGCTCCGTACTTTGCCTTCCACTTGGGCTCCACTAGAACACCTTCCGCACCAGCCTCAATGATCTCACCAAGGTTCTCAATAAGCTCGTGGTAAAGCTCACTGGGAGGCAGGGGGCCTCTGGTGGTCAGGTCGATGAGGTAGGGCGTCCCGTCCTCGGTGACTCGGATCTCCGTGCTGAAGAACTGCCGGTATTCAGCCTCCTTCAGGAAGGGAGCAAGCTTTTGATTGACAACCTTAACGGGCTCCGCGAGCTTCCGGTCCTCTCTAACCGCACCTAAGTACCCTCTATCCTTGACCTCGACTCCGGTCAAGCAAGTTTTCGGGAAGTTTCCATCAATGCAGAACCCGTCGTATCCCGCCTCAACGACGCTATCGACCATATGCTCGCAGACAAACGGGAATACCTTCGCTAGTCCACCAAGGTTGTATTCAAGCTCAAGGAGGCGCTGATGCGCTGTTTCAGCGTTCTTAGCGTGGAATGTTTCGGCAAGTCCACGGAACCCGCTGATCTTAACGAAAACATCCTCGTTATGCTCGATGTACGCACGCAACTCATCCATACCCGTAACCAGAGCGCACTTCCCGACGGGTAGGCCCAATGCCCGCATGGTCTCCTTAGCCCTCCAGCGTTGGACCTCCAGTTTCTCTCCAAGTCCAGAACCCCATACTTTGTATCCAGAGGCCCTAAGAAACTCCTGAAGCTGATAAAACCCAACATCCGGAAACATAATGAGATCAACCTCCGGTACGAGTCTCCACATATCCTCGACACGGGTAACACCTTTAAGACCACTGCCAACCATCGCTGGTGCAGGTTTAGGGAAGCTACGGTCGGCATAGGGAACAAAGTAGAATACCTCAAAGTCTTGGGCGAGCCTTTCCGCAAATGCAGTAAAGAGCCCGTGGTCAACGATCAATAGCTTTTTCATTTCTTTCAATAATTATGATTTTATCAGGGACGCTTGTAATCAAGCCCCACTCTGATGTTCCGATCCAGACTTTGTTTCCGTTCGTCAAGCGAAGGAGGATTGCTCCTGCCGTAGGGAGATCAATGTCCGATCCCTTCTCGTAGCAATCCGCATCTCCAATCAATCTATCGGCATCGCTACCAGATATATCATTATACGTCTCGTCGCAGAAGAAAGCTTCTTCAACGAAGTCTCCAAAGATCCGTTTTACGTCTGCGGTAAGGTTTTTGCTCCTTACTGCGTAGGTCAATACTCTCACTGGGCTTCGATTTCTTTAGCCTGATCCTCGCGGATGTCGTGGATGAGATTCTTAATCATGAGGGCTTGCTCACTCTCCTTTCCAAAGAAAGTCCGGAAGTAGAGATAGCGTTGATAGATGTAGGCGACGATCTGCTCCCTCATGTCCTCGCGGCCCTGCTGATAGGAGTCAACAATACCAAGGGACTTCAGCCTCTCTTGGATATAGCGAGCGGCAAGACTGCTAGTATCCTCGTTGATCGCGCTATGCAGGATAGCGGTGAGTTGTGCGTTTTTTAAGCGCAGTCCGTCAATTTGGGCGCGGGTATCATCCGCACCGCTGTTTGTGTTCATTGTGTTTGGGGTTGTTCCCGCCGATGATTAAGGCTGGATGCTGGAGTATTTACTAGCCAGCTTCACTTTGTCAATCATCATTTTCTGGGCCGTCTTCCGGTCCTGAATCATCATCTGATGCTGGGCCTTGGCCTGCTTGATCTGAACATCGTTCTGGAACTTCATCCGGTCAAGCTGAATCTTGTTCTGGGCGACCATCATTTTCGGGTCCATCTGGGTCTGTCCCTGAGCCTGCTGGGCCTGCTGTTGCTCCATCTCCTGCTGTGCCATGGCCTTCAACTGGTCGGCAATCTTCATGAGTTCAGACGTATTCTCGTTGAACTGCTCAAACTGCTCCTTACGAGTCGGGTCTTCCTCAAGGAATTTGAGGTGGGTAAGGATATGAGGAAGAGCCGCGCTGACAGCTTTGGACGCCTCCATCGGGCTAGACTGCTGATTCTTGATGCCCTCAATAATCTTGCCAGCGTATTGCAAGTGGACGTTGAGGTGGATGAAGTGATTCTGATCTGGATCGATAAGAACCTCGCCACCGATGGCGAACGTGTTGTTTTCCAGCGAGGCAATCGAGAGGTCGGCTCCGGAAACCTTGGTCTCTTCGGGGATACCGAAGCTATCAACGCCAATCTGACCAGCGATAGCGGCGATGTTCGCGTTAATAACCCTCGTGCGCGTCCCTTCAGGGAGTTGCGGGAGGTATTCGCCAATCATCTTCATGGCCTGCATACGGGCCGAGGAAGACCCCTGTCCGATAGAACGGGTAGCCTTAACGCTCAAGACATCCATGATAGCCGCCTGAGGGACGCCCCTGCTCATGCAAGCCTCTTGGAAGGCGATGATCTCAGGGCCTCCGTGATCCTCTTCAACGACGTTGAAGTTGGAGGCGCGGCGATAAACCTCACGGTAGTGGACATCGAGGGCCTGAAGGTAAATCTCAGCCTTGACGTTGGTGAGCCGGCTCTTTTCTCCGATCTCAATCTCAACTTCCTTATTGCCCTTCTTGCGTCCTGCTCCACCGGAAACTTGAGGCAGGAACGATCCCGTCTCATCGGCCTCCTGACCTTGGAACATACCCACAACCTGCATAACCGAAGACAGGTTGGAGGACATATTGATCTGCTTCCAATCAAGGCCGGGGGGGATAATTCGGAAGGGACCAATCTGGACAGTCTTGAGACGCTCCGCATCTGCGGCAGAGGTGGTCTGGAACATCAGGGTGCTGGAGATAATAGCGCCCTCAATAGCCTGATTGTTCAGGCGGTTGATAGCCTCAGCCCACTTGAAGAGCGACTGACCGAGACCGCGGACGCCGTGGTAGTACCCGTTACCAACTCCGTTAAGGAACACCGTAAAGGCATTGGAGAACTTCTTGTAGCGGTAAAGCTTCTTACAAAGGAACTCCGTAGGATTCAGGCGGTCAAAGATATAGTGGGAGATCCTGCCGTTGTATTCCCTCACAAAGAAATGAGCTACCTTGATGATGCGGCTCTTAGCATAGGAGTAGTAGAGACCGTTGTTCTTGAGTTCTCTCTGATACCACTCGTAGGGGCGTCTCTGATCCTGCTCGTCAACACGGGCATCCATGATGGCCTGCTCACATTGGTCAACGTCCCACCCGCCTCTTTCGGCGGCTTCCTTGTTCTCGATGTAGCGGTAGAGTTCCTCGCAATACATCTCGTCAAGGATATAGCAGAATTCCCAATCGTCCTGATTGACGCCTGCCCCCTTGGGAACCACAAGAGCCCAAGGCTCGATAGCTTTTGCCCTAAAGTCGGTTCCATCAGGCCAATACATACATCCCTGCCCATGGATAACCAACTGCTTATGGGCTACCTGATGCTGGGCAAGGAATCCGGGGTTGGTGGAGGCTAGGAGGTTGTGGAACTCCTCAGTAATGATACGGCCCCACTCCTCGCGCTTGCCCATGTCCTTGCCATGTTTCGTGGTAACCGTGGCGTAGTAGGGAACTGAGGTGAGAATGTCGAAGTAGGGAATAACAGCGGCCTCAACCTTGGCGGATGCGTGTCCCCAGTTGACGTTGATTCGGTCTGCCTGACCGGACTCCTTCAACTGTTGCTCGTTATAAGGAGCGTTTCCGTCAATGATTCCTTGAATCTGTGCGCGTCTATAAGACGCAATCTGGTCGTCATCGACCAGCATATAGAGCATAGACCTAGCGGAATCGGCGTCCTTGACCCTCGTTCTGGGGGCTTTCTCCCCAACATTGGGGTCAATTAGGCCGTATGAAATCATAGATGAAGATTCTCCTTTGCTTGTTCAATATCAACAGTTTTAAGCCAGCACCAATCTGGCCTAGATTCCGTTGTCTCCGATTTCTCGCCTTTTAGCAAGATATTTCGGTTGACATGAACTATTGCTTCGTTCTTGCAACCGCAAATAACGCAGTTAAGAAGCCGGTTGTCAAACGGTGTAGACCGGCCTCCTTTAACCTTCGCAACGGTGTTGGTAATAGTCTGACCGATGCCACAACCGGCGCAAAAAGAAGACGGCGCATTGAAGACACAACGGGCGCAAATCTCAGCCCTAACTGTCGCAGTGTCTTGATCCACAAAGACTTGCTCTCCTTTGGCGGCGGAGAAGGCCATCGCAGAGAGCGAGGTAATCCCCTTCAGGATCGTCTCGGCAGAGAGGTCTGCTCTATGCGCTCTCTGGACTTGCGCACTGGAGGAGGTGCAGAGATCAAACGGGATCTTTCTGCAAAGGAGGTCTTGAACAATATCGTCAAGGTTCTCCGGAATAGGGATGTTATTTGCGGAATAATGTTCTCTAGTAGCCTCAAGAAGTTCCTTGAGTCTATTGAATGGACCCACAGTATACCCTGTCTCTGGTACAGTGAAGGTGTATCTGCCGGGGATACCGGCGTCTGGATTATTGATCTTGAGCATTGTTTATGTCGTTGGCATCAAACTCTGCCTCCAATGCGGCCTTATAGCCAGCATTAAACGCTTCGTACATATACTCCTCGTGGCCCAAGGCGCTCCCGTGGTTCTTGGCAAAGTACCGAAGGCCCTTTGTCTTAAACCACATCTCAAATGGCCCCTCTTCGGGGGATGTTGCACTACTCGTAATACTCATCTTCTTCGTCCTCGATTAGGATTTCGTCAGGAACCTCGTTTATCAAAATCATAATAGGCTTTTGCAATAAGCTCTGCTGTATCATTAACTGCTGTTTCTGATAGGTCAGGTACTCTAGCATGGATAATCTCATGCGCCAGCACATCAAGCAGACTGCAAACTCTTCGACGATTGATGATAATCCTTTTTTTGGCATAGACGCAGAGTCCATCATTGAATCTTCCTTTGGTTTTCCCTGCGTATCCATACCCTATGGTCCATTCGTCTCCGTTAATTTGGATTGTAGTTATAGGCTCAAATCCTATCGTTCCGTTCCGCTTTTCCAGACTATCCAGACTAGGATGCATAGAGCAATAGCAATTATGCCTTGTTCTATGTCGCTCATTCGACAAGGCGAAGGTTGAGAACCATGCCCTTGCGCTCGATCATCGTAGCGTAGACCTCTCCGGTGAGACGCCATTCGATACTAGGATCGTCCTTCAGGTGGGCGACTGCCGTTTCCAGCATACGCTCCTCCCGCTCATTGGTTCTGTCATACGGCCCAGCGAGGACGGCAAACCCCTCTTCAACATAAAAGCCCCTTGGAATTTCCATTATTTTAGTTTGTAGTGTGGGATAGGATAGACCTTGCTTCCAACGTCAACCCTAAAGGTTTTCCTTTCGATCAGACCATCCTTAATGAGATTCCTGATCTTGCGATTTGCCTGAGAGACCTTAATCCCCCAGATTTCCTCAAGCTGTTCACGGCTTTTCCAGCAATCAGGAACATCCTCTTTGGTCTTTTTCTTTTCGGTCTCGGCAACGAGAAGCCACTTGTTAATGCTCATTTGAAGAATTTGTTGGTGATATATTCAGTAATCAGAAAGCAAACCATGAATGTGATAAAAAAGAACATCAGTTGATCGTTGCTCATAGCGGGAGCCTCCATTCGTTCTGGAACTCAGAGCGGGTTGCTAGCCACACTGCCGAGTCGTTTTTGCCGACCTCTCCGTATACCAAGCCCTGCCGCCACCCAAGGGTAGCCCTACGGGCCTTGGAATACTCCGTGCATCCTCGTCGGGTGAGAGTTCCCACGCAGTAGCCAGTAGACTCTTTGATGGTCCTCCCTTCACCGACTTGAGCGCGGTGCGTATGTGCGAAGATGACGTTTCCTCCGTACATTTCCGCCATGTCCCTAGCCGAAAGCTCGTTGTAGATTGTGCCATGAGTGAAGGTCACGTTTCCGATGACGAGTCGCTGGAAGACGCCATCGTAGGGAATCCTGCGGCATCCGATTTCCTTAAACTTGTCATCAATGTATTCAGAAACGCGCTCTGCCGCATAAGCCACAACCGCATTGCGATGATTGAGCGCCTTGGGGATTCGGTCCTCGTGGTTCCCGTCGAGAACGTGTGTGGGGCGTAGTTTTTGCAGGAAGTCGATCCCCCCATCAACGTCAGGAGCCACTGGCTCAGACTCGTCGGGCGTTCCGCTTGCTCCGGACCTCCATGCTGTTGTGTCGCACCAATCTCCGAGGTGGACGATGATGCTGGGCTTGAAACGATCTCGCATGGCGAGAACAGCGTCGATAGCTGTCGGGTCAGCGTACTTTCCATGACTACATCCAACTGCGAGAAATCGCTCATACTTTTGTCCTATATTGAAGATTGTCGGCTTTTTCATTTGTTGTCCTCCGTGAGGTTGGGTTTGGCTTCTCCGGTGCTGACCTCAAGGGTCACGAGTTCCCACTTGGAGGGGTCTTTCTTGCTGGGAGCAACTCCAGCATCAACCTTCTCCCACGCGAGTTCCTGAGCCTTCTTGTAGAGCTTCTCGTCGAAGGTCATGGCCTCCTGCCCTCCGTCAAACGTGACCGAGTAGAGGGTCCACTTACGGGGCGACCCATCCTTGGACTTCGCGGCAACACGGGCGTCCTTGAGGTCAAGGTTGCGCCAGACGGTGCTGACAGCGCCAGCGGGGCGGGGAACCTCATCCTTGCGGTCAAGGATCTTGGCAACGGCAGGGCGCTCATCCTCCTCAGTGCGGGGGCGCGCCTTCTTCTGGTCAAAGACTGCCTCTTTCTTGTGGAGTCCGGTGGAAACATTTCCATCATCGTCCTCCTCGGAGGCAATCCCAAGCACCGCCGACAGGGAGTACCTACGGGCGTAGGTAATCGCACTCCCGACACCCTGCGGGGATTGGTCTTTCAACGGCAGAAGGAGGGTTGAGTCCTCTGTGACTCCGTTGCAGTGAACAATGCGCGTGATGACTCCTGCCTTTCCATCTTCAAACACGGGGAGATGCTGGATGGCGAGTTTGTGCTTGGCGAGAACAGCGCGAGTTGCGTCAATGATAGCCTCCAGCGGGGCATACTTCGACTTGAAGTATGGATTGTCGGCTGTCTTTGCCACATTCTGTAATTCGGCCATCGCGTTCACGAGGCTGGTGCAGAACTCGGCCTTCTCCTTTTCGTAGCAGGAGCAGTTGGTGTCGGTTGTTGTTTCCATGTTGGTCGGCGCTTGGGTTGGTTCGGGGTTTACTCGGCCTCGCAAACTTCGTCGATCTGGGCGAGGGCTTCCTCGACATGATCGCGAACTGCGGCGACAAGGTTCTTCAGGGTCTTGTTCTCCTCCTTGAGCAGATTGATCTCTGCGACAATCGGGGAAACGAGGGTGATGAACTCCTCGGCGGTGATGGTGGTGTTCTTAGTGGGCATGAAGGACGATGGTTGTGATGATCGAGGCAATGCTCAGCACGATTGCGGCGAGAGAGACTCGGGCGCTCACGGTAGTCGCATTGGAGAGCGTGTCAACAAGTTTGTCGGTGAGTTCAATGCTCTGCCAAAGATTCCTCGTGCGAGTGTCAATCGCATCAAATTTCTCCTCGGTATTATTAAAGGCAACCTCGATCTGCTCAAAGTTTCCCTGGGTCTCTTTGACGTAGTTGGCAAGGAGTTGAGCGAACTCGACCTTGGCCTGCTTCGTTACTTTGGTGGTGGCCTTCTTGGCTTTCGCCGCAGGGGCCTTTGTCGTTTTGGGTTTTGCGTTCATAGCGTCGTGAGAATTACCCGCCGAGATCCGGAACGCAAGCACCAATTTCAAAAAAATAAAAAAAATTTCATCAAGCCATTTTAGGCTTGACAAGAATCCCAAAATCTCCTTAAGAATCCTCTGTTCTTATCCCAGCGCAACCTTTCGCAAGTCCTCGGTTCTCGCTAGCCAGCCCCTCAAAAACTTCTGACTGCGAGGGCGCCTTCTCACGATGTCTCGGTAGTGGTCTTCCTGAATGTCAAGAAAAGTTTTTGGATTTCTTCTTGACGAAACCATGAACTCGCGAGCCCTCTCCAGACCACAGTTCACGGCGCAGTTGAAGAACACAAAGCTCAACGGCCAAGGCATCCCCTGACAACCATCCTTGATCCACTCAGTCCAGTAGATGTCCGCCGCTTGATCTGCAGTGAGGTTGGGAATGTCCACGGACTCGTGAGAGCGTTTGTCAATACCAAATTTCGTCTCCCCTCCGGGGTCGTCTGGGTCGTTCTCGTAGGTCGTTCCCTCCCACTTGAAAATCCAAGGGATGACGATTTTCTTAAACTGCTCCGTCATCGTAGTACCGTGGTTTGTGAACCCTGCCGATGTCCACCTCGCCTATCGGTTGATTGCTTTGGATGTTCTCCTCGCGCTCCTCGTTGGAGTCTTCGTCAATGTGCTGAAGTACGCTCATCCCTTTGAAATCAACAACAGCTTGTCCCGTAATAAGAGTTGTTGCTATAGCCGCAAAAAACATCACAACAAGATTTGCCAACTCTGTAATATCTTTTGCTACTTCAGCGTGAGAAAATATCAAGAAAGCAGATGTGGCAAACACCACAAGAACGCAAGCCCCAGCAATAAGCCCGTATATTGCTTTTTTTGAATCTAATGGCCTTTGTTGGAGCTTTGATTCAATGATTGATGTTTTTGAATTTTTCAAGATATTTTATAGACTCTTTTAAAAGTTCAATGGAATCGTTAAATCTTCCTATTCCATTATTACAGTTAGAACAAAGAAGCCCTCTTATTTTTCCTGTTTTATGGCAATGATCAACAGCCAACGATCTACCAGACTTGCAATTCATGTTGCAAATAGCACAAACCTCATTTTGCTTTAAAAGCATTTGATTGTATTCATCCAATGAGATTCCATATTTTATCTCAAGGTTTAATGCTTTATGCTTTTCTGGATTTTCTTTATATTTTTCCCTTCTAGACTTTAAATGATCTTCCCTGTTTTTATAATACCAATCTTTACTTCTTTTTAAAATTTTATCTTTGTTTTTTAAATACTCTCTTCTTTTGCTTTCTCTGAACATTTGCTTTCTTTCTTCATAATGTTCTTGAGTAATCCACCATTCTCCATTTTGGCATTTTTTGCTATATCCACCAAAAACAAGTCCGTCTTCTCTTACTGTTCCAAGTTTTAATTTCATATTTGCGAGGGACGCTCCTCAAGCTTGTTCTTGATTACAGTCGATCGAGAACGAACCATGAGATTCCGTAGGTGGCTAGGGTGAGACCAATGGGAATCCAAAGGCTAATCACGCTCAGACGCCATGTAGTAAAAGCCACAGCCGCCGCAAGCAGACCAGAGATGACAAAAAGGAGGTGATGGAAATGACTGACACGAGACTCAAGAGACGCAACTTCTTTTTGCTTTGAGAGAGAGTCGTTCTTCCACCAATCCCTTTCCCCTTGAAGGCCCTCCGCTTGCTTCTGAACTCGCTCAACCTGTTGCTTGGCCTCTTCCACCTGAGCTTGTGCTTGCTGGACGAGGGGCTGGATTTCTTTTGGTTTTGCATGAGCAATTCGCTTGATCGTCTGATCCGCATTGTCAATAGATGCAATAGCAGGACGGGTATCAACTACAGATGGTCTAGGAGCGGCGCATCCTACTAGACAGAAGATTGCAGAAACCGCAATGATTTGTGGAGTTCTCATTTCCCGTGGCGGGACTTCCAATCGTGGTAACAGTCGTAGACAAGCTTGACCAGCGAGATGAACCCGACCAGAAGGCCCAAAACAAGGCTCACAACACGCAATTCAAAGTCCAGAATCGGATCTAGGCTCACGACAGCCGCCCCGATTGGAGCGATTGTCCCAATGGTTCCGGTGTAGAGCGTGTTATGAGCGGGGTGCATTATGACTTGAAGCTGACGGTAAGGGCTCCAGTTCCGTTGGGCAATACGCTCACGTTCAGTCCGGTTGCGTTTGCCCAATTGGAAGTAGTGGGAAGAGCGATCAAATTTGCTCCAGAAATCAGAGTTACAAGGGCCGTAACCTGATCGGAAGTAAGCGTTCCCCTAAGTTGATATGGAGCAGGATTCAGCGTAATAGGAGTGGACATAATCGTATCTTTAATTGATGGATGAGTTAATTGTCAAGGTTAAGAGAACTTCACAGAGCAAGTGCCAGTAGTTGCCGTGATGACGTAAGTCTTATATCCAGGTGTTGTTGGGGTGTTGTAGGTAACCGTTCCAGTAAAGGTGGCTGTGTTTGTTGAAGGTATCTGGAGAATGACAACTCCAGATCCTCCAGTTCCTCCCAAATCTGCATTTCCATCAATAGCAGAAGTTCCTCCACCTCCTCCCCCTCCAGTATTTGCACCTCCGTTTTGAGTCGTAGATCCTCCTCCTTTTCCAAGAACAAGCGTTTGGTCATTACCTCCACCTCCACCTTGTCCATAGGTTATTGAGGTTCCACTTAAAGTTGAAATAACTCCTACTCCTCCCAATCCAGCACTTACTCCAGAAACAGCATTTGTTCCATTTCCTCCAGCACCACCACCTCCTCCTCCGTATTGAGCAGATCCATTATCAACCCCAGTTCCTCCAGAATTTGATTGAGGAGCCCCGCTTGCTCCTCCATTAAGATTACCAGCAATTCCCCCAGATGCAGTATATGTTGCAAATACACTAGAGTTTCCAGTGGTGCTTTTAGTTTGAGTCGCCCCAACTGAAATTGAATAAGAAGTATTTAGATTGAATGATCCTGTTGAAGTGACAACTCCTCCACCTCCTCCAGCAGAGGGGCCAGAATTTATACTTCCTGAATAAGAATCTCCTCCTCCAGCACCTCCTCCAACAACAAGATATGTAATTGTTATTCCCGATCCTGAAGATGCTTTCTTTATATTAAAGAACCCGCTTTTAGAAAAAGTGGGAGAAGCGAAGAATCCCATATCAAGCGTACATCAGAGCGTATGCAGTATTCCCTTGGAGATAAAGGTACTGACTAGAAGAAGGCAATACTGAAAATTGATAGCCTTGGCCCGGAGCAAGCTGGAGTCCGTTTGCCGTAGCATTCAAGGAAGTGTTGTTGCAATAGAAATACAAATTGTTAAGCGTTCCTGTGTTCTGAACAGTCAGCATCTTTGTGCATGATGTTCCAGCCACCACACTTGCTCCTCCAGAAGTAGTTGCCGCAGTTGTAGATCCTGTATTGGTTATTCCAGATGTTGCGGCATAAGCAGTAAGAGTTTGTGCTGAAGCAAGGCTTACGGATCCAATTGTGTTGCTTCCAGTTCCAAGAGTAACCGTTCCACCAACAATCGTGTCATAGGCAGGAAGCGTGGCATTTGTTCCATACCCTCCTGTCAAGGATACATTTAGCGGAGAGGCATTGTCTCCTACAAGAGAGGCATAAACTGGAGATCCAACGCTTGTACCAAGATTTGAAGGAAGAACCGTGACATAAGCATAAGCAGGACTGACAGAGCTTGTTCCTGGCCCAGCAGACAACGAAGTTCCAATAGCTGTAAGGGAATCTCCGACTAGGCTTACATTTTGAACTGATGGGAAGTTTGTTATTGAAGCGTACGATGGTAGTGAAGAAGCAGTTCCCACTCCCGCCGCTAGAGATGTTCCAATAGCCGTTAGGGAATCTCCCACCAAGCTCACGTTCTGAACGGACGGGAATCCGCTTACAGGCAAAGTCACTCCACTCACCCCGCTCAAAGTCACGTTGAAAGGAGATGCACTATCAGAAGCAATGCTCACCGGAAGCGTTGCGGTAGATCCCGTCAGATACACGCCTTGGTTTCCAAGGGAATCCGTCCGAAGCTGGTGAAGAGTACCAAGACTGTCAGAACCATAGGCAGTCAAAGACCCATTTACAGGAAGCGTGACTCCAGAAGAACCGCTCAAAGTGACCCCAGAAAGCGAACCACTGACGGGCTGAGTTGCTTGATAAAAAGTTCCTGTAACAGCAACACTTTGATTTCCAAGAGAAGCATATACTGTATCGTTTGCTTGGCTTAAATTCCAATTTCTAGCCGGTAAGTTTGTGATTGAGGCGTAGGATGGAAGAGAAGAAGCCGTTCCATACCCACCCGTTAAAGAAACGTTGAGGGGAGAAGCATTATCGCCAACCAATGAAACAGGAATTGTTGCAGAACCAGCCCCCAAAGTAACTGTGCCACCCACGATTGAATCATAGACCGGAAGTGTGGCGGCAGTTCCCCTTCCTCCATTCAAGGATACTGGAACCGTGATATTTGAAGCACCTAAAGTAACCGTGCCTCCGGTGAGCGACACGTTTCCAATGTTTGCCGCTCCAGCCCA
>Ga0207958_1000144_pt1 | contig 25370 bp, 17 predicted proteins | sample CryBogCBH27Jul07_FD_184606 | JGI IMG/M metagenome (GOLD analysis project Ga0207958, IMG submission 184606) | Freshwater microbial communities from Crystal Bog, Wisconsin, USA - CBH27Jul07 (SPAdes) (version 2) | ecosystem: Environmental > Aquatic > Freshwater > Lake | place: Crystal Bog... | reverse complement strand
GAGGAAATCAGAAGGGATCAGGGCCGTCCCCTGATGCATCAACTGATAGAAGGCATGCTGTCCATTGGTGCCTGGCTGGCCGAAGATGATGGGACCCGTGCTGTAATCCACAGGATCGCCATCAAGATCGATGCTCTTGCCGTTACTTTCCATATCCCCTTGCTGAAGATAAGCGGTCAGGTATTCAAGGTACTGATCGTAAGGAAGAATGGCATAGGCATCGGCTGAAAAGAAGTTGTCATACCAAACGCCAAGAAGCCCCATGATGACCGGAATATTCTGGTCCATAGGCGCCGTTCTGAAATGCTGATCCGCCTTATGCGCTCCCATCAGGAGACTTTCAAAACGATCCATGCCGACGGCAATGGCGATGGGGAGGCCGATCGAAGACCAGATCGAGTAGCGGCCGCCGACCCAGTCCCAGAATTCGAACATGTTCGCGGTATCAATCCCGAAGGCTTGCACCTTTTCAGCATTGGTCGAGATCGCCGCAAAATGCTTGGCAATGGCCTTGGGATCCCTGAGTTTCTCAAGCAGCCAGGCCTTGGCCGTATTCGCATTGGTCATCGTCTCGAGCGTCGTGAACGTCTTCGAAGCGACAAGGAACAGGGTCGTCTCAGGATCTAGACCCTCCAGATTTTCGACAATGTCGGCCTCGTCCACGTTCGAAACGAAGTGAACGGCGAGACCGGGTTGATGATATGGCGTCAACGCCTTGACGATCATTCGGGGACCTAAGTCCGAACCGCCAATGCCGATATTTACGACATCGGTAATGGCTTTCCCCGTCCAGCCTTTCCACTCGCCACTACGGACTTTCTCGGAGAAGGAACGCATGCTCTCCAGTACCCGATTCACATCGGGCATCACGTCCTTGCCGTCCAGAAGGACCGGGTGATTGGATCGGTTACGAAGGGCGGTATGCAGGACGGCTCGATTTTCCGTCAGATTGATCCGTCGCCCTTCGAACATGGCCTCGCGTTTTTCAGCGACCTTTGCCCCCTCAGCGAGCGTCAGCAACAGTTCGAGAGTCTCGTCGGTGATTCGATTTTTGGAATAATCGAAAAGGATGTCGCCGAACTGGATGGAGTAGCGCCGAAAACGGGTCGGGTCCTCATGGAACAGATCGCGCATATGCACCTGCTCCATAACTTTCTGATGCGATTTGAGCGTATTCCAAACGGGAAGATCATCAGGCTGTGTCATGCGTCCACTCACTCATCTAGGTTAACCAGCCCCGACAGGGCGGCGTTAAAAAAACAAGGGCGCCAAAGCCCTCTGTTTCAGCGTAAATGAGCCATCAAGCCGTCAGGCTCGAGGCAAAAGGGAGGGGCTAGCACAAGGCGCCATCCCCGACCCTCGCAGTCTGGACGAGTGGTGTGACAACCGAGGGACATTCCGTCACACCGGATCAGCACACACGATAACGGTCGACTAAAACAGCGAAGCAACCGTCGTGAAGTTGCCCCAGATACTAATCCCCTATTTCCACAAATACAAAATAAATATGGTTATTTACCCTATTAAAATAAAGGTTTATTACCGTTAGCCTTATTACTGTGTGAGTCGATACAAAAGAGCCTCTCGAGACTCTCAAAGGGTCGCCATGTCAATCACAAACCGATAGCGGACGTCGCTCCGCAGCATGCGCTCATAGGCCTCGTTAATTGCGGACATCGGGATCAGTTCGATATCGGAGAGCACTTGATGGCGAGCGCAAAAATCGAGCATTTCCTGCGTTTCAGCAATGCCACCGATCAAGGAACCCGCGATGGATCGCCGCTTGAAGATGAGGGTAAAGGGCTGAACGGCAGGGTGAGGGTTCTCCGGGGCCCCCACCAGAACGAGCTGGCCATTTTTGCCGAGGAGCGTCAGATAGGCCTCAAGGTCATGAGGGACTGCAACGGTATCCACGATAAGATCCAGTTGCCCGGTAAGGCGCGCCATGGCCTCAGGATCATTGGAGAGGCAGACCTGATGCGCGCCCAGGCGAAGCCCGTCATCTACCTTCCCCTTGGAGGTCGTAAACAGGGTGACCTCAGCGCCCATCGCCCGCGCCAACTTGACGCCCATATGCCCGAGCCCGCCCAATCCGACAATCCCCACTTTTTTTCCAGGGCCCGCGCCAAAGTGCCTCAAGGGGGAATATAAGGTGATACCTGCACACAAAAGCGGGGCCACACGGGGAAGATCCGATTCGGGATGATGGACCTGAAGGACGAAGGAACGTTTGACGACAATCGATTCGGAGTAACCACCGAAGGTGTTTTCGCCGCCATAGATCGGACCGTTATAGGTCCCGGTGAAACCCGATTCGCAGTATTGCTCTTCCCCCTCAGAACAGGAGGCACACGTTCCGCAACTGTCCACCATACAGCCCACAGCAGCAAAATCGCCGGGCTTCAGATCACTGACCCCCTTTCCCACCGCCGTGATGCGTCCCACGATTTCATGCCCAGGAACGCACGGGTACTGGGTGGCGTGCCACTCATTTCGAGCGGTATGAAGATCAGAGTGACACACGCCACAAAAGAGGATCTGAATCTGGACATCATCATGATTCAACGACCGGCGCGGTATGGTCAACGGCGTCAGTTTAGATTGGGATGTCTGTGCGCCAAAAGCTTTGTAGGACATGGAGACCTCGCATAAGAATCAGGAGAGGAAAAAATCACCCGAGATTAAACCACGCGCCAATCGCCAGGAAACCGATAAAATACGCCCACAAGGGGAATTCTTTCCCTGACTTCATCCCCCGAGTCCAGACCGAATGAGCGCCTCATCCTCACGCATCGAACTGCTTTCTCCTGCAAAAACGGCGGAGATCGGAATCGCCGCCGTCAACCATGGGGCCGATGCCATTTACATTGGCGGACCCTCCTTTGGTGCCCGCCACAATGCGGGCAATACGATGCAAGACATCGAACGCCTGGTCAAACACGCCCATACCTATCATGCCCGGGTCTTCCTGACCCTCAATACCATCCTTCGCGATGATGAATTACCCCAAGCGAAATCGTTGATCCAGTCCGCATATGATGCGGGCGTCGATGCTCTGATCATTCAGGACATGGGGTTGCTGATGCTGGACCTTCCCCCCATTCAGCTCCATGCCAGCACCCAGTGCGACATACGGACGCCTGCAAAGGCCCGTTTTCTGGAGGACGCGGGCTTTTCACAAGTGGTCGCAGCACGAGAACTCTCCTTGACCGAGTTGCAGGCCATGGCTTCGGTTCTGGACACCGCCATCCTCGAATATTTCATCCACGGAGCGCTTTGCGTGGCCTATAGCGGTCAGTGCTACATCAGCCACGCTCAGACCGGAAGAAGCGCCAACCGGGGGGATTGCTCGCAGGCGTGCAGACTTCCTTATGAAGTTCGTGACGATCAGGGGCGCATCATCGCGCATCAAAAACACGTCCTTTCCGTCAAAGACAATGACCAGAGTGCCAATCTGCGTGCGCTCATCGCTGCGGGCGTTCGTAGCTTCAAGATCGAAGGCCGCTACAAGGATCTGGCTTACGTCAAGAACACCACCGGCCATTATCGTCGGCTTCTCGATGCCATCCTGGAAGAATCCCCCGGGCTGGGTCGAGCTTCCAGCGGGACCACACGCCTCCATTTCACGCCTGAACCGGAGCGCAGTTTCAATCGAGGATCGACTGACTATTTTGTTCATGGCCGGAAAGAGGATATTGGAGCCTTCGACACCCCCAAACCCCAGGGTCTCCCCCTCGGCTGGGTGACACGAACGGCTGCCGATCACCTCGATATCGAACTCCATGAAGATGTTGCCGCTCTGAATAATGGCGATACCGTGACCTATTTCGACCTTCAGAAGGAACTCAAAGGTTTCAGGGTAAATATTTCAGAAGCCCTGGGGCCAAATAAATTCAGGGCCTACCCCAATGAGCCCATGAGCCAATTCAAGGACCTTCGCAAGGACGTCGAGCTTTTTCGAAGCCGGGATATGGCCTGGGAAAGACTGATGGAAAGCGACCGGACGTCAGATCGAAATATCACCATTGATCTGAAGCTGATCGAAACCATCGATGGGTTGTCGCTTGAGATCATTGATGAAGACGGCCATCGTGTGGCTATTCATCACCCCCACGCATGGCAGGAGGCTCGTGATCTTGAGAAACAGACTGGCGCCATCCGAGAGTCTCTGAGTAAGCTCGGGGCCACACCCTATATCGCTCGCAACATCGACATCGAGACCCGAACTCCTTCCTCTATCGGATTCTGGCCTGCTTCCCTCTTGAATGCGCTGCGGCGGGAAGGTATCGATGTGCTGGACCAGACCCGAAAGCACGCGTTCAAGCGTCTGATGCGTCATCAGGAAAGCACACCGCCGCCAATTTATCCGGAAGACACGCTGAGCTATCTTGCCAATGTCTACAATGAGCAGGCCCAGCGCTTTTATCTGACCCATGGCGTCAAGGTCGTGGATGCCGCTTACGAGAGTCATGAGGAAAAAGGCGAAGTCAGCCTCATGATCACCAAACACTGCATCCGCTTTTCGTTATCGCTTTGCCCTAAACAAACCAAGGGGGTCCTTGGGGTCCAAGGGACGGTTCGAGCAGAGCCCTTACAGCTGATCAACGGTAACGAAATACTAACGCTCCGGTTTGACTGTAAACCCTGCGAAATGCATGTGGTCGGAAAGATCAAACGGCACATTCTGAAAAACACCGTTGCCGAACCGATCCAGTTTTATCGAACCCGGCCCAAGGCGGGAACACCCGTCCCATGATTCAGCCGATGCCCCTCAAGATTGCCCTGGCCATGCTTTTGTTGGCTAACGCCCTCCTCTTTTTTACGCGTGGCGAATACAACGACAGCTTCGATTCCATGGCCTGGATCGTTCTGATGGTCCTCTATGAAATCGAAACCGGGAAACTCCCCGCATGGAAAGCTTCGGATCAGCATTTTCGCTGGATCCGTCCCCTTGCTGTCGCGATTGTCGTCATCGCCGAGTTGTCTTACCTGCTCGAAGGGGCTTGGCTGGATGGGTTATATTCTTTGCTCTGGCTGCTGGTGGTGGTCTTATTTGAGATCGAGAGCCACTATCCTTCGAAGGTCGCGGACCATCCTCGCCTCTTTCGAGGAGCAGGACTAGCCCTTGCTCTGGGCATGATAGGTGTGATCGCTGCCTGGCTGAAAGAGGGATCCTACTTCAATGCCTATGACGGTGTGATCTGGTCTCTCGCCTTCCTGATCATCGATCTGGACCTTGTGACTTCCGCGTTGGATCAGAGCGCGAGACAGCAGAAAACCTCATCTACCCTTTCTTCTCACGGCTAGCGCTTTACAGGATGCCTTCGACCATGGACGCCCCATTAATCCAACGCTTTTTCCGCCTGACATGGGCTGGGCTTTTCCTCCTGATCAGCGTTCAGGCTCAGGCTGCGACAAAACGCATCGATGTCATCAGCGCCAATGTGGTGCGCCCCGCCGGGGTTGCCGTGACACCCGCAGGCGATGTCTGGGTCACCAATCAGGGTAATTGTTACCAGTTAGGTCTCTCTGGCTGCACAACAAATGCTTCCGTTATTCTGGTCACGGCTCAGGGCACCAAGACCTATGCCGGGTTTGCATCACCCGCTGGGATTGCCGTCGACTCTAAAGGCAATGCCTGGGTTGCCAATCTCGGTGGCAACAATGTCCAGCACATCAATGCCACCACCAACAGTGTCGATATTATCCTGAGCGACCCTAACCTTCAGTTGATCAATACACCGACCTCCGTTGCCGTCGACAGTCAGGACAATGTTTTGATTGCCAATCGGGGAACGCAGGTCATCAGCAAGTACTCGAGTACCGGAAAATTCCTGGGCTACCTCCAAGTCAGTTCGAATCTTTTTTCCGTGGCCGTCGGCCCTGAGGATCGGGTATGGATTGCAGATACTCAGGACAATGCGATTTATTGCCCCTCCCTAGGGATTAGCTTCAAACTCCCCAGAAATACAGCCCCTCACGCTCTGGCGATCGATGTGTTAGGCCGCCCTTGGGTTGCCAACTACAACACCGCAGCGGTCGTTCAGTACAGTCAGAAAGGAATACCGATAAACGTCGTGAAATCCGGCGTAAGGTATCCCACGGGGGTCGCTTTCGATGCCGATGGCAATCTCTATATCTCCAATTTCGCCAATAACAACGTCGGAAAATATCTCGTCAAATAAACGGGTTGCTGCTCACCCACAATCATCCAGAAAGAGACGGGAACTCATACGCCCTTTCCATGGTCGTACTCGATGGAAAGTGGATCTGTATCAAAATCCTTTTCCATCGAATTTGTACAATTTTAAAAATACCGGGGGGCTCTTCGATGAGTCCAGGTAAACCTGAACTGTGGGAGGATTTGCTGAATGAATGGATCAACGCCAGCGGCCAAGGCCGGATTATTTTTGGGAGTTCTGTTTGCATCGATCGGTCTTTTGGGACCGGCTCATGCGGAATCCGACAAGGAACTTGCTGAAAAGGCCATCAAGCAGCGTGAGATGTACAGGCAAGGGGGTGACATGGATCATTCTGAGCATGCCCTACCCGCAGATAAAGGAAAATTCAGGGGGGTCTTCTATGGCTACCTCCCCTGCAACGAGTTGGATTGCAACGGTATCAAGATGACGCTTTCCCTGAATGCCAAGGACAACTACCTTCTGGTCATTCAGCCTGCCAAGCTTCTGAATCGTGAATCCTTTGAAAAAGGAAAGTACACCTGGGATGAGGCGAACCGGATGGTGGTTTTGACGCCCAACAAGGAAGCACCCACCCGCAAACTTCAAATCAAGGAGGATGGCGCACTGCTCTATGTCAATTCTGACGGACGGCCTTTCCCTGGCAGTGAAAAGCCCTACTTGATGGAGCGTAGCGATCTCGCCGGAAATCGAGAGATGCACATCCACTAAATGAGACGCACTGGCGCAAGTCCGGTTCAAGGCCCTCGAAAGAGGGCCTTGTCCTATGTCGACTAACCAACGGACCCGGTTAAAGCGGAAGAGTCAGTACCGCCAATACACCGCCCTCCGGGTGATTCTTTAAGCTGATCGATCCGTAATGAAGGTCCACCACGTGCTGAACCACGTTGAGGCCAATCCCGGTCCCCTGTCGTCCCGATGTCGCTTTGGGCAAGGTGAAGTACTTGTCAAAGATCTGATTCACCGCATGATCCGGAATACCATAGCCATGGTCCCGAACCTCACAGAGGAAGGTTTTCCCCTGTTTGTCGAGGGTGATGAGAACACTTCGATCCGCGGGTGAATGATCGATCGCATTCTGAATCAGATTGCCGATGGCCAGCTCCATCAAAACCGGTTCACAGCGCACCACGAGGTCCCTATCGCCCGCCATCATCAGCCTGATCCCGGACTGATCCGCCTCCCTCTGATGGCGATTGATCGCGGCTTCAACAATGTCACCCATCCGAACCGGATGGAGTTCTTCCAATGTCTCGCGTCGCTCAATGGCCGCGATCACCAACAGCCGCTCGGTCACGTTGGTCATTCGATCGCAACAGGCCTTGATCTCGGACAGCAAGCGTTCACCTAACGCCTCATCGTCGGTTCTGCCCAAAAGCTCCACATGGGTGCGGACGGCATTGATCGGATTCTTCATCTCATGGGCCAGGCAAGCCACCATCTGCTCCATATGACGTTTCTCGGAGATGGTCTCGTGCATACGGTCCAGGAGAAGCCCTATCCGACCAAAACGTCGGCGTCGAAGATTGGGCCTTAGAATCGGAGTTCCTCCTCGGGCAAGATCCAGTCGTCCCAGCCAGATTTCGATCGGGCGGTAAAGAAGGAGGTAGGCGGTGAGCAAGATCAATACGCCGATCATTCCGGCAGCCAGCAGGATAAAGAGCATGCCCTGCTCCACCGCGATCACCAGGGGCTTGAGTAAGACGTTGCTCTTGGATGCGATCAGGGCGCCGGTCATGACGCCTTCCGTTCGAACCGGAACACCCACGTACATCCGATAGATCCCGTGACCCTCATCTTCATCTCGGCGATGAACAACACCGGATAACGCAGCGGAGACTTCAGGGCGTCGCCGAATGTTCAAGCCGACGGACGTGTGGGTCGAATCATAGAGGACCGTTCCTTCCCGATCCGTCAAAACCAACTGGAGCAGGCGTTGATGATCGGTTTCGATGTCGTAGAGTGCAGGATTTTGGAGTGCCTCAAAGGGTTGGAACACGGCCTTCAAGGATTCAGATTCTTGGATACCCTCCTTTTCAAGGGTTGCCAGTGGACCCACAAGGGCGTGGGTCAGTTCATTCAGATAACCTTCCCTCAGCGAATAGATCTTGTCCTCAAATGCGTCAATCGAATGAAAAGCAATCAGCGTCAGGCTGATGGCCGCCAGAAAGATCAGCGCATAGATGATTCGAATCGGTCTGAGGGAGGCCAACAGGAATCGGACCATCTCAGTTCAAGCCATGCACCGGGTCAATGAACCAGTCATGGAGCGAGCGAGCCGCCCCTTCCTGACGCATGTCCCGTTCGAGGGCATCCTGATTTCCCCAGACCACGCGATCCAGGGCTCCTTGATTCACCTGCGCCTCGATCTTTTTGCAATGAAGACCCACCCCCTTTTGGATGAAGTATCCATAGGATCGACAGGCCAATGGCCGATAGGGATAGACCTTGCATGCACCCTCGGACTGATTGAGCAACGGACAGATCAGGGGGCCGGACTCCCGAGCAAGATCCTTGACCTCATTTTGGATTTGACGCGCTTCATCCTCCGGGAGCCGAATCAACGCCTCCTTGAGCCTTGACCATTCTGACCGCGTGATCAAAGGGAGTTCAGCAAGTCGCCGGCAGCATTCATCACACCCCTTCTGGCAAGACCAATCGGGAAATTGGCCTCGAATGTTTGCAATGATCCCTTCAACCCGGTTTTCGATCTCTTCCAGTGTCGCCACAACGATTCTCTTTAATTGCAGAGGCTTGTAAAGAAGCCAATAGGATGGGTGTGTTATTTTGCATGGACGAACGATGAAATCGAAGTCATTCATTTTCCAACATCCTTTTTAAACCTTCGCCCTCATCCATGACGCTCGACCCGACCCTTCACGTCATTCAAACCCTATCCGAGAGTGTCTCTCCAAGCGTTCAAACCTTAGTGGGGTACGCAGGGATTCCCGTCATGGCGGCCATGGTCGGAACGCTGATCGGATCTTTCTACCGGCTAGGGCCGAAGGGTTTGAGTCACCTTCAGCATCTCGCTGCAGGGATCATCTTTTCGGTGGTTTCCGTCGAAATTCTTCCTGACGTGATTCATCGCCAGCATCCCACCTTGCTGACCATTGGATTCAGCGCGGGGGTCGGATTCATGCTGTTACTCGCCCACTTTTCAGGTCATGGGGACGAAGCTAAAGGCTCGGGGCGCAAGCTTAAAATCCCGATGGCCCTGATTGCCGGGGTCAGTGTGGATGTATTTCTGGATGGGCTCATTTTGGCCTTGACGCTTCACACGCTGGCCAGTGCCGGGCGACTCCTTTCGCTCGCACTCTCGGTGGAACTGCTATCGGTCGGGCTGACCTTGACCGGCACCCTTCGAAAACTGCACCACACACGGCCCTTCATTTTCCTGCTGAATTTCAGCGTCTTTTCGATGCTGGCCTTCGGTACCATCCTCGGAATGGTGGGCCTTCCCTACCTTCCCGACAGCGCTCTCGATCTGGTGCTCTCCTTCGGGCTTGCCGCCCTCCTCTTTCTGGTCACCGAGGAACTCTTGGTCGAATCGCATCGGGAAGTCGACACTCACATTTCGACGGTCCTCTTTTTTGCTGGTTTCCTGGTCTTTTTACTGCTCGGTCAGCAGCACAGCTAGGCGCTTAGTCCAGAAGGCTCAACCAGGTGTCTCGACCGCCATGGGCCAATAGAAAGTCTGAAAGCCCATCAAACACCTCATCCAACGTTTGCGCGGTCTGGCCAAAGAGCGCATGGATCACCGCCTCGGATTCAAAGAGACCATGGCAATAAAGCCCAAGGACATTCCCGCGATGATTCTGGAAACAGCGCCCCTGAATCAATTCGAGGGCCCCATCCATTGATTGCAGAGCGGTCACCCCGTGATGAATCTCATAGCCACTCAGGGTGAGGCCGGATAAAGCGTTCCAGACCCCTTGCACCTGAGGCAAAACGACATTCACCTGACGCAGAACCTTTTCGCTATGAAAGCGCGTGATGAGCGGCAATAGCCCAAGGCCCATGGAACTTCCGTACGCTTCGTTTCCGGTCGGATCCTCAATCAGGTCCCCGAGCATCTGAAGCCCGCCACAGATCCCCAGCACCGCGCCACCGCAAAGCGCATGCTGGTGAATGGCCACATCCAGGCCTTGCGCCTTGATCCAGGCGAGATCCTTTTGGGTCTGCTTTGAACCTGGAAGAATCACCCAGTCCTCCCCATTCAAACCCCTCATTTCACTCGGGGTGCGCACCCAGATCAGTTGCACGGATTCAAGATTGATAAGGGGCTGAAATTCATCATGATTACTGATGAAAGGGGTTGCGATCACAGCAATACGGCGGGTGACGTTCGCATTCGGCATGGGGCTGTAAGCCAATGCATCTTCTTCAGGAAGGCCGTGAGCACTCCATAGGGGAAGGGTGGCCAGCGTCGGGATACCGGTTTCCTGCTCCAGCATGGAGGGTCCGGGTTCCAAAAGACCCGGATCACCCCGGAATCGATTGAGAACAAAGCCCCTGAGTCGCGTTCGATCTTGAGCCGGAAAGTAGTGATAGGTGCCGTAGAGATGCGCGAAGGCACCCCCGCGATCGATGTCGGTGATCAGGACCGTCGAAGCGTTGACTTCCCGGGCCACGGGAAGGTTCACGAGATCACTGGCCATCAGGTTGATTTCGGTTGGGGATCCCGCGCCTTCGATCACGATGACCTCATGATCGGACAGCAGGTCATGAAGTGACTGCCTGATGCAGGGCCAAAGCACGGAGCGGCGGTCTTTCCAGGGAATTTCAGCCACGTCATGACGGACTTGCCCCAGGACCACGACCTGACTTCGCGTATCCGCTTCGGGTTTCAGCAGGATGGGGTTCATCCGGACTTCGGGCTTTGCTCTGGCGGCTCGGGCCTGGAAATATTGGGCGGATCCGATCTCGCCCCCTTCAACCACCCGGGCGTTATTCGACATGTTCTGGGCTTTAAACGGAGCCACCCGATAGCCCTCACGGGCATAGAGACGACAAAGTGCTGTCGTCAGAAAGCTTTTCCCAGCCCCACTCGTGGTTCCGAGAACCATCACGGCACGGGGAGGCCTTCTAGACATCTGAATTGGAATCCAGGCCGACCGGATTCCCAAAGGCATACATATCCATTGCCAAAAAGGCGTGGCTGACGCTGCTATGAAGGCGGGTCGCGCGCGATAATGCTCCGGCTCCCAGTGCGAAAAAGAGGGGCATCAGGTGATCGTCTGTCGGATGAGCCAGCGCGGCACCCGGAGCCTGCTGCCGATAGTCAAATAACGCATCCAGATCAAAAGCCTCAAGACGTTGATGAAACCAGTCGACGAAGGGGGCAACGTAAGGCAATGGGGCGGCTGTATCGGGTTGGCCTTGGAAATGACCCAGATTGTGCGTCAACCCCCCGGAACCCACGAGGAGATAGCCTTCATCGGCCATGGGTCTGAGGGCTTCACCGACTCGGAAATAGGCTCTGGGAGATTGCGGATAAGGCATGGACACCTGAAGGACCGGCAGCGAAGCCTCAGGATAAAGGTAGCGAAGCGGCACCCATGCGCCATGATCCAAACCCCGCCGGGGCTCCTTCAAAGGGTCTTGACCGGCCTCCTCAAGGAGCGCATGAATTCGGTCCGCCGCTTCAGGCGAACCGGGTGCAGGATACTCCAGCCGATAGAGGGCCTCTGGAAACCCGCCAAAGTCATGGAGGATGGGGGCACTAAGATGGGATTGGACAGACCAGCGGGTCGTCATCCAGTGTGGCGACATCACGATAACCCCCTTAAGGCCGGGATAGTGCTGTCTTAAGTCCATACCCAACTGCGCCATCGCGCGCCCCGAAGGCCCTGGCGCAAGCGCCAGGGTCGGTGCACCGTGCGAGATGAAAAGTGCGGGAGCTGCCATGGATGACGTCACCGCCTCAGAGCCCATGCTGATCAGAACTGACGTCCAGCGTCCAACGCTGCCTGAAGTTTGGACTCATCCTCATGGGAAAGCGAAGACTGCAAAACTTTTCCGCCCGTCCCGCGAAATTCTTCAAGAACCTTATCGGTGGTGACTTTCCGAACCAGAATGAAGAGAGCCGAGGTCTCGGGCTTGAAGCCTGCGGCAAGATCCTTCATGAATTGATCGTTGATGCCAATGTCGCTGAGGGCACCCGAAACGGCCCCGGCACCCGCGCCCACCACAGCGCCCAATATCGGATTGAGGAAAATCAATCCAATCAAGGCGCCCCAGAAGCCACCCCCTGTTGCACCCATGGCCGTCAGGGGAAAGGCCTGATTCAATCGAACCTGGCCGTCTTTATTCTTGATGGCGACTACGGCATCTTCAAGGTCCACCAGATATTCGCGCTGAAGCTTGAGGAGCTGAAGGCGGGTTTCTTCCGCTTTGAAGGGATCGTCGTAGCCAATCACGATGAGTTCACTCATGGATAACCTCTGCTGAATTTGTTGATGTGAGAAGGTCAAAATCAAGCCGACCGGATGCAGTCTTTAGACCTTTTGGATGCTACCAGTTCAAAAGCCTCAAGATACTTAGCAAGTATCCCCTGAAATCGCACTGTACCCTATTGGAATCCCCTTGAATCGATCCCGATCCGAAGTTAATCCGTCTAGAATGGACGCCAGAGTTCATCAGCAGTTGTCGCCTAAGGGTTAAAAGGACAAGTGCCCCCATTCACGTTGACCCAGGGACCTGTGTCCCATGAAATAGATCACCCCTCATGAAGTTGATTCAAGGCATTTCCCGTCCCTGGCTTATCGGAATTTCTGTGGTGGGTCTTGTGGTGGCCGTTGTCCTCTATCGCGGACAAGCGCCAGCGGGAAACGATAAACCCGGTCATGGGAAATCGATGCCCATCAGCGTTCGCACCGCAACGACTCGGATGGGCGATTTCGAAATTCATCTCAATGCCCTTGGAACGGTTTCGGCCTACAACACCACCATCGTCAAATCCAAGGTCACCGGTGAACTGCTCCGGATTCATTTCAAGGAAGGTCAATACGTCAAGGCCGGAGACCTTCTGGCAGAAGTCGACCCCAGAATCTATCAAAGCCAGCTGGATCAGGCTCTTGGAAAGATCAACAGTGATCGGGCCCAACTCCAGTTTGCAGAGGCGGAACTGGCCCGTGATGAACATCTGATCAAGGAGGGCTATATCGCCCTCTCGCAACTTCAGACGCAAAGTGCCAATGTTAACCAGCTCAAAGGCATGATCGCGACCGATCAGGGGCAGATCGATGCGGCCCGGGTACAACTGTCATTTTGCAAAATCACAGCCCCCCTTTCCGGTCGAGTGGGCCTGAAGCAGGTCGATCTCGGAAACGTCCTCAATATTCTGGATCCGGTGGTCGTGATCACTCAGATGCAACCCCTCTCGGTGATCTTCAGCATCCCTCAGGACTACAACAAACGATTACAGGATCGCATGGCCAAGGTGCCTGATCTTCCAATCGAAGCCTACGATCGAGACGCTCGAAACCTTTTAGCCGTCGGCCGCGTGGCTAGTGCAGACAATTTGATCGACGTTAGTACCGGCACGCTCAAGATCAAGGCACGATTCGAAAATCAGGACCTCTCCCTTTACCCCAATCAATTCGTCAATGTGAGGCTGCTTCTCGATGTGTTGCCTGACCGCATGATTGTGCCGCGCAAAGCGGTTCAGCAGGATCCCAAGGGCTACCACGTCTATGGCCTTAATCCAGACAACAGTATCCGGACGATTCCCGTCGTTCCCGGGGCTTCGGAAGATGAGCTGATCGTGATCGAATCCGGCCTTGAAGCCGGCCAAAAAGTCGTGACGGAAGGACTGGACAAACTTCGTGATGGCATCAAGGTCATTCCAGATGCCCCCCCGTCGAAGGAAGAAACCCGCCCAGCCACTCCATCGCCCTGAGGCGTATGAAAGTTTCAACGCCCTTTATCCAGAGGCCTGTGGCAACGTCCATGCTGATGTTTGCCCTCCTTTTGGTCGGCATCGTCGGATTTCTCAGGCTTCCCGTCTCGGCACTTCCTGAGGTTGAATACCCCACCATTCTGGTCCGGACGTTTTATCCCGGCGGCGGGCCTGAAGTCATTGAATCGACGATCACGGCACCTCTGGAAAAACAGCTGGGGCAAATCTCCGGGCTCACCCAGATGTCCTCATCGAGCGCTTATGGGGTCTCGACCATCACCCTTCAGTTCAATCTCGACCTCGATATTGATGTGGCCGAACAACAGGTTCAGGCGGCCATCAATACGGCCTATACCTATCTTCCGCAGGACCTTCCGACGCCCCCGGTCTACAGCAAAAGCAATCCCGCCGATGCCCCGGTGATGACGCTGGCCCTGACCTCGGACAGTCTGCCCCTGGTTGCGGTCCATGACCTCGCAGATACCCGTCTTGCTCAAAAAATATCCCAGCTGGCAGGGGTCGGGCTGGTGAATCTCAATGGAGGCCTCAAACCCGCCATCCATATCAAGGCCAATCCCACCTCTCTTGCGGCCTATGGCATCAGTCTCGAGGAACTCAGAAGCAGCCTGATGCGCTCGACCATCAATCAGGCCAAGGGCAACTTCGATGGACCTGAGATCGCGATGACCATTCTCGCCAATGACCAGATGATGACTCTGGAGGATTATCGGGATCAGGTGGTGGTCTATCGTAATCAGGGCCCCGTTCGCGTCAGAGATATCGCCGTGGTCACCGAAGAGCCTGAGAATCGCCGACAGGCCAGCATGCTAAACGATCAACCGGCCGTCATTCTGGCCATCCATCGTCAACCCGGCGCCAATACCCTCAAGGTTGTCGACAGCATCAAGGCGATTCTCCCGGAGCTCGAAGCCGGACTTCCGGGCGATATCGACATTCAGGAAATCGCGGACCGAACACTGACCACACGCGCCTCGATCGGGAATGTCGAACATGAGCTTCTGACCACCATTGCGCTGGTCGTGATGGTGATTTACCTCTTTCTAAGAAACATTCCGGCGACGCTTATCCCGAGCCTTTCCGTCCCCTTGTCCCTGGCTGGAACGTTCGCGGCGATGTATGCCCTGGATTACAGCCTCAACAACCTGACCTTGATGGCCTTGACGATTGCGACCGGCTTCGTGGTGGATGATGCCATCGTGATGCTCGAAAACATCATGCGGTATATCGAGAAAGGCGTATCCCCCCGAAAAGCCGCCATTCAGGGTGCAGGCGAGATTGGATTTACCATCCTTTCCTTAACCGCATCGCTGATTGCGGTTCTGATCCCGCTGCTCTTCATGGGGGATGTTCTCGGGCGCCTGTTTCGGGAATTTGCCATGACCCTGACCTTGGCCATTTTGGTCTCAGCGCTGGTCTCCCTGACCCTGACCCCCATGCTGGCTGCGTTTCTCCCCAAGACTCAAGGGGCAGGTCAGCATCAGGAACCCTGGATTCTGATGCGCAAGATCCACACGTTCTACGAGAACTCGCTGCGTTATGCCCTGGATCGAAGCCACAAGGTCATTGTGCTGGCGATCGGACTTTTGATCCTGACTTTTGGCCTCATGTTCGTCGTCCCCAAAGGGTTTTTTCCGGTTCAGGATGTCGGAATGCTGATCGGTATCACCGAGGCCGACCCCTCCATCGGCTTTGAATCCATGCAGGCACATCAGGAGGCCCTGGCCGCCCGTATTCTCAAGGATCCTGCGGTGGAGTCCCTGACCTCTCAGGTCGGGATCGATGGCACCAACACGACACTCAACAGCGGAAGACTCCTGATTACGCTGAAGCCTTATCAGGACCGCGTCCCAGCGCACCGCGTGATCGAGCGGCTCAAAGCCTCGATCAGTGATATCGAGGGCCTTCGGCTGCATCTCCAGCCTGTGCAGGATCTCACCATTGAAGACAGAGTCAGTCAGGCTCAGTATCAATTCACCATCGAGGCGCCGGACTCAGCACTCCTCGATGCATGGAATCCAAAGATTCTCGAAAAACTAAGGGCGCTCCCTGAAATCAAGGACGTCCAGAGCAATTTCGCCGTCAGTTCGCGCACCCTCCAGCTTGAAATCGATCGGGACACCGCATCCCGACTCGGCATCACAATGGAGACCATCGCCCAGACGCTCTACGATGCCTTCGGTCAGCGGCAGATCATTACCCGCTACAGCCAGATCAACCAATACCGGGTCATCCTTGAGGTGGAGGGGCGTTTCCAATCAGATCCTGAAAGTATCCGAAACATCTATGTCCCGGGTGCCAATGGCCGTTCGATCCCACTGGCAGGCCTGTTGCACGAAGCCGAAACCACGGGCCGCTCGGTCATTCACCGACAAAGCCAGTTCCCGGCCGCGACCTTTTCGTTCAACCTCGGTGCCCACGCCTCGTTGGGCGATGCCGTGCACGCCGTCGAAACAGGGCTTTCGGATCTGAACCTGCCGAAAAGTCTTCGGGTCGATTTTCAAGGCACCGCGCTGGCTTTCCTCGGCGCTCTTGAAAACCAGCTCCCTTTGCTGCTGGCTGCCGTCATCTGTGTCTATATCCTGCTCGGAATGCTCTATGAGAGCTACATTCATCCCATCACGATTCTTTCGACCTTGCCCTCAGCCGCGGTAGGGGCCCTTTTGATGCTGGTCATTCTCGGCATCGATCTCGACATCGTGTCCTTGATTGGTATCGTTCTTTTAATTGGTATCGTCGCCAAGAACGCCATCATGATGATCGACTTTGCCATTACCGCCCAACGGGAGGAAGGCCTCTCTTCACGTGAGGCGATCCAAAAGGCCTCCATCCTGAGGCTTCGCCCCATCCTCATGACCACCATGGCCGCACTTCTTGCAGGGGTGCCTCTCGCCCTGGGCTCCGGCATGGGTGAGGAAATGCGGCGCCCTCTGGGCGTGGTCATCATCGGTGGCCTGATCTTCAGCCAGATCATGACCCTCTACACCACCCCCTGCATCTATCTGGGCTTCGATGTCCTTGCCAAACGGCTCAAACGATCTTGGGGCCAGAAACCTGATGCTCAGGCGAATGGCACGTGATACGGGCATCTGACGAGCTTCGGTCATGGCCCTGAATCTGTCTGCCTTTTTTATCCATCGCCCCGTTGCGACGACGCTTTTGACCTTTGCCATTGGTCTCGTGGGTCTTTTGGCCATGACCCGTCTGCCCGTGGCCCCCCTCCCCCAGATCGAATTTCCGGCCATTCAGGTCAATGCCGTCCTTCCCGGGGGAAGTCCAGAGACGCTCGCCAGTTCCGTGGCAACGCCGCTTGAGCGTCAGTTTGGACGCATTGCGGGCATCACCGAAATGAGCTCCACCTCGACCCTGGGCAGCACCTCGATCACGCTTCAGTTTGATCTCGACCGCGACATCGATGCCGCCTCACGGGATGTCCAGGCCGCCATCAATGCGGCGCGAAGCTTTCTCCCCCCCAATCTTCCAACGCTCCCCAACTACAAAAAGGTCAATCCAGCCGACAGTCCGGTCATCATCCTGGCGCTGTCATCAGAGCTCTATCCGATGACCGAGGTCTATAACGTCGCCTCCTCGATCCTGCAGCAACGACTGAGCCAGACTCCGGGAGTCGGTCAGGTCATGATCGGCGGCAGCTCACTCCCGGGCATCCGGATCGAGATTGATCCGGCGTATCTCAATCATTATGGTCTTGGGCTTGAGGACATCCGCCGCGTCATTCAGGGACAGAACGTTCGCCGTCCCGTCGGGGTGATTGAAAATCATGATCTCACCTGGATTCTGAGGCCGGTTGACCAGCTCCTCAATGTCGAAGACTACCGCGCATTGACGGTCGCCAGCGCCAACGGCACCACCCTCAAACTCGGTGATCTCGCCCGGATTACGCCTGCAGCAGAAGATGCCCGCGCCATTGGCTATAAGGGCGATGAACCCTGTGTCATCCTTCTGGTGAATCGCCAGCCGGGAGCCAACATCATCGACACCGCCGATCGGGTCATTGCGATGATGCCTGAGCTTCAGGCCTCGATACCGGCCGGCATGTCACTGAACAAGGTCATTGATCGTACACTGACCATTCGCGCGTCCGTCCATGACATCGAGCTCAGCCTGGTGGTCTCGATCCTGCTCGTGGTCTTTGTGGTTTACCTCTTCCTCGGCAATCTTCGGACCACCCTCATCCCTGTGATCGCCATTCCGGTGTCCATCCTGGGCACCTATGGGGTGATGTATGCCCTCGATTACAGCCTCAACAACCTGACACTGATGGCACTGACCATCGCCACCGGCTTCGTGGTCGATGACGCCATCGTGGTCACCGAGAACATCTCCCGACACCTTCATGCGGGTCTGACCCCCAAAGAGGCGGCCATCAAGGGATCGCGGGAAATCGGCTTCACGGTGCTTTCCATCAGCATCTCCCTGGTCGCCGTGTTCCTTCCACTCCTCCTGATGGAGGGAATGCTGGGCCGATTGTTTCGAGAATTTTCAGTCACTCTGGCCGCTGCAGTTCTCATCTCGATGGTGATCTCGCTGGTGACCACCCCGATGTTGTGCAGCCTCTTTCTGCGACCCGAACATCCGGACCCAGCACAAAAGAGCGGTTTCAGCCGTCTCACGGAATCCTTTCAGCAGCGCATCGAATCCGGCTACGGTCACGGCATCCGCTGGGTGGTCGATCACCAGATCCTGATGCTCTTGGTCACCTCCCTCACTGTATTCGGCACGGGTTATCTCTACAAATCGATCCCCAAAGGATTTTTCCCGCAACAGGACACGGGTCGCCTCATGGGCCAGGTCATTGCCGATCAGCAGACCTCCTTTCAGGCGATGGTCGGACGCCTTCACCAATACATTCGTATCATGGGTGAGGATCCTGCCATTCAGGTCGTCGTCGGATTTGCCGGCGGTTCGGGCCCCGGTGGCGGGGGCAGCGCAGCCAATACCGCACGGGTCTTTGGCGCATTGAAGCCCCTTTCCGAACGCAAACTCAGTGCCGATGGGGTCATCGGACGATTACGCAGCAAAATGCTCCAGGTGCCGGGAGGCCAACTGTTCCTCCAGCCCCCTCAGGATCTCAGGATCGGCGGCAAGATCAGCGCCACCCAATGGCAATACACCCTCAAGGCCAGTACGCTCGATGATCTTCGGGACTGGTCACCGCGGCTTCTTGAGGCGCTTCGAACCATCCCGGCCATCACCGACCTCAACATGGATCATCAGAATGCGGGACTGAGTGCCGTCATTGAAATTGATCGCGAGACCGCCATGCGACTTGGGGTGACCATCCAGGCCATCGACGACACGCTCTACGATGCCTATGGTCAGCGTCAGGTCTCAACCCTCTATGGCCCGCTGAACCAGGCCCATGTGGTCATGAGCGTCCCGCTGGACACCGCCGAACATGCCGGCGCCCTCGAGAACCTCTATGTTGCCAATCAATCGGGTAAACAGATTCCATTGCGCCAGGTCGCCCGATTCCGTATGGAGAACATGCCGCTTCAGGTCAATCACAGTGAACAGTTCCCCTCCACCACCTACTCTTTCAACCTGATTCCAGGGTACTCCCTCAGCGATGCCATCAGCGATATCAAGGCGGTCGAGGCGAGGATCGGGCTTCCCGATGGCGTCAAGGGAAAATTCCAGGGGGCTGCGCTTGCCTTTCAGTCCTCGCTCAAGAGTCAGCCCTTCCTCGTTCTCGCGGCCCTCATCTCGGTCTACATTGTCCTGGGCATGCTGTATGAGAACACCCTGCATCCGATCACGATCCTCTCGACCATTCCATCCGCGGGTGTTGGCGCACTCTTGGGTCTGATGCTGTTCAAGATTGAATTGAACGTCATCGGACTGATCGGGATCATTCTCCTCATCGGGATCGTGAAAAAGAACGCCATCATGATGATCGACTTTGCCCTTCATCTGGAGGAGCATGAGGGTCTTGACCCCAAGGAGGCAATCATTCGCGCGTGTCTCCTTCGCTTTCGGCCGATCATGATGACCACACTGGCCGCAATCTTTGGCGCCATCCCTCTGGCCTTTGGCAAAGGGCCGGGATTTGAGATCCGGCAACCCCTAGGGATCAGCATCATCGGGGGTCTGCTTCTGAGTCAGGTGATTACGCTGTACAGTACGCCCGTGGTGTATCTCGCCATGGAACGATTCCGTTTAAAAATGGCGCAGTGGCGTCAGGCCTTGACGGTTTCATGATGCGATCCCAAGACTCCATGGCAAATCCCCCATGTCCATGAACGATCTTCCCCAAAATCTTTGGTATCCCCTATTTCTGGCCCATGAAATTGACCAGCGGCCCCGACGTTTCGAACGCTTCGGGGTGCAGTGGGTCGTCTGCCGTTTAAACGTTGACACGCTGCTGATGGCCGAGGATCGCTGCCCACACCTGGGCGCCTCGCTGGCAGAAGGGACGATCCTTGAAGGTCGGATCCAATGTCCCTTTCACGGCTTTTGCTTTGATGCGAAAGGCCGTTGCACAAAGGTCCCCGCGCTTGGCGCTCAGGGGCGCATTCCTGAAAAGCTGCATCTCAGAACCCTTCCGCTTCGGGAGGTTCAGGGCTGGATCTGGGGCTGGTGGGGTGAGAATGATCCCGAAAACACCCCGATACCGGTTTTTACCGAGTTTGATCAGCAGTGGCGCTGGAGGGACATTGCGAGTGACTGGTCCGTTCATGTGACCCGCGCGATCGAAAACCAACTCGATGTCGCACACCTGCCCTTTGTTCATCGCAGAAGCATCGGCGCCGGGGGACGCGCTCTGGTCGAAGGCCCTTATGTCGAAGCCGATCCCGAGGCCATCAAGGTCTGGGTGACCAATCGGCGGGATGATGGGACCCCTCCGCGCAGCCTCGATAGTCTGGCGGCAGAAGCCAAAGACCATCCTCCCAATCTTGAATTCCGTTTCCCAGGCCTCTGGCAGTTGCGGATTCATTCCAAATTACGACTCCTCGTGGCCTTCGTCCCTGTCCATGCACAGCAGACCCGCTTTTACGTTAGAGCGTGCCATCAGGTCCACATCCCCCTTTTAGGGGCTCTCTACAGCAGGATTCTTGGACTCAGTAATCGCTGGATTCTGGGCGAAGATGAGCGCGTGGTCAGCCGCATCACACCGGCCAGCAGTCTGGATGCTGATGATGATCATCTGATCGCTGCCGACCGCGCCATCATTCTTTTTCGAAAACTATGGCGCCGGCATCTTGAACACCTGCCGAATGACGTGACACCGTGAAGCACCTGTCCCGCTGGGCCTTGATCGGTGGATCGCTCATGGCCCTGAGTCTTTCCGTGTTCCTCGGGCCTCGCCTTTCAGAGCAGCTCACCCAGAGTGTGCTGACTTCCATCGAGGAACGCCTGATGGTCAGGGCGGGAATCGGAGACTGGCATCTCGATCCCTTGCATCATGCGCTGGTCTTTCATGACATTGAGTTGGCAGATGATCGGGGACCTCTTCTTGCCATCCAGACCCTCCATCTTCAACTGGAAGGGCTTTTCGAAGGCGCAACGTTCGCCCCGCACTATCGCGTGGAGCTCCTGAAACCCTTTGTTCAACTGACACGAAGCCCCGACGGCTCCTTCCAACTCGGTGGCTTGAAGCTCCCGCCCGAGAAAAATACCGAACACCCGTTCCCTCTGCCTCATGGAGTGAAGATCAGCCAGGGTGAATTTCGCCTGATGGAAGCGCAAGGCGAGGGACTCCAACTGATCAAACTCCAGGGGCTCCATGGGCAATTGACACTTGATACGGGCACTGGCGGATTGGCTCTGGCGCTTCAAGCCAACGACGACCTCAATGGACACTATGATCTCCGGGTCAATCGGTCTTCAGGCCAAAATCCTCTCTCCTTAGCGCTAGCCATTCAGACAGCGAAACTGGAGACCTGGAAGGATCTGGCCCCTCCCTCCATTCCCTGGCAACCCGTCTCCGGGGAAATCTCGGGCCAGGTGGATCTCACCATGCCCCCTTCGGATCTCTCCCTTCAGCAATTGGCACTGACGAATTTCAAAGGCGATCAGCTCCTGTTTCATCATCAGGCCGAACCGGAAAAGGTGTTCTCGATCGAGCACCTCGAGGCCCGGCATCTCTCCATAGAGCCCTCCGTCCATCACTATCGGGCCGAGGGGGTTGAAGTTCTTCATGTCGAAGGCCCGAAGGATCATGTGGATCGCATTTCGGCCCCCCGCTATGACAGTGAAGCGGCTCCCCTTTCAACCCCAAACGAGCCCATCCGCTTAATGGGGATGACCCACGTTCAGACCCACATCAGTGAAATGACCCTTGAAGGTCTCCATCCTCGGGACGCCGAAGATCTCTTTCGTCTGGATGCCATGGGGGTTCGTTCCATCACGGGACCCCGCGTGAATGCCGATCGCATCGATTTCAAGGAAATTACTTTGGATCCCCATGCTGGTCTGATTACCGCCTCATCCGGTGAAAGTGAGGAGATCGCAGGGGTCTTTGGCACCCTGACCGCGCTCAAAGGTCAGGGGGTACGCCTCTTTTACCACGATGAGCGTCTGTCGCTGGATCGGCTGGATTTTGGTCAAAGCCACACCCAGAGCTTCATGACCAAGGGGGGCTATGCGGAAGGAATTGATTGGCTCAGAGCGGACCATGAGATCACGATCCATCATACGCATCTTGATCATTCCAACATGATGCATTTATGGCTGGATCAGCTTGATGCCCTGGAATCCCACTTTGACACGCCGACCAAACGTCTCCACATGCAGCAACTGACCGCAAGGCAGGGCGAGGTTCGAGACGACGCGTCTTCGACAAAACCGCCCCTCAAGGTCCATGAAGTGATCCTCCATCACTATCACAGTGATGCCCTTGCCGCTCATTGGGGCGCTGATTTCGTCGAGATCAACGACGCCCAAATGGAATGGGTGGTGTCTCCCGATAATCAGTTCGAGGTCAAAGGACTGAAATTGGGACTGGGGAAACCAGGAACATCCAGTGACCCCAAGGCCCCCGTCAAGCACTGGACCTATGAAATCAGTGCCCTGACCCTGAACCACTCTGCGGTGAACCTCACGGATCTGGGCACGACCCCACCCACTCGGATCGCCCTTGATGATCTTCGCATTTCCCTTGATGATCTGGACTCAAGGGCCAATGATGACAGTGACATCGACGCCTTCGCCCGCATTGGGTCGCGGGGTAGCCTTGCCGTTTCAGGCCGGCTGGCCCGAAATCCCTTGCGTGCGGCCATCCGAATCGATCTTCAGAAATTTCGCCTGGCCCTTCTTGCTCCCTACTGGAATTCCTTCAGTCGACTCCAACTCAAAAGGGGCTTTGCCAACATCAACGGCGAACTTCGGATTATTCCCGGGGAAGAGCATCATGTGGAGTTTGAAGGGGATGGCTTCATCGATGAATTGGAAACCCGGGATCCTGTGAGTGGCAGGAATATCCTTTGCACCAAGAAACTGACCCTTGATGACGTCGCCATCAGCAGTCATCCCAAGCGCTTTTATACCCGGGTCATGGACTGGGAAGAGGCCTATCTCCATCTGGTCCTGAAAAAAGACCATCACCTCAATCTCTCCGAACTGTTTCGGGTCGCGGATCCCGTGAGCGTTCCAACCGAAATCAAGGCCATGCAGTTTGAACCTTCTCCTGTCCATGAGCCGCCGCACGCCGCGATCGGGCTGGTGCGATTCCATAATAGCCGGGTGGATTACATTGACCTTGGGTTCAAACCCCAACTCTCGACCTCGGTTCGAGATTTGAGTGGGACCCTTCGTGGGCTCTCATCGAGACGCGATGCTTCTGCCGATATCAGCCTCTTCGGAAAGATCAACCGCTATTCACCGGTCCGGTTATCCGGCACCATCGAGCCCATGGATTATCAGGATCAGACCGATCTGCTCCTCGACTTTACCGGGCTCAATCTCACCAGTTTCCCCCAGTATGCCGGCCGCTTCTCGGGTTACCGGGTCGCCCGCGGAAAGCTGAACCTGGACCTTCATTACCAGATCAACCAATCGGTCATGAATATCGAAAACCGTGCCACGATTGACCGATTGACCTTGGGTGAGAAGATCGAGGACGCACATCATCCCTTGGTCGATCTCGCGCTCTGGATGCTCATGGATAATCGGGGCAACCTCGATATTGATCTTCCCGTCTTCGGGGATCTTGAGAATCCGAGCTATGAGTTGGGGACACTCTATGGCCAGGCCCTCGTCCAGTTTTTTGGCAAGGTCTTTTCGACACCTGCCACGCTCGTTCAGGATTTGATCCCGGCAGCCCATGAAATACAAACGATTCCGTTTGAAGCGGGACAAAGAGAGGTCAATCCGAGTTTGCTGAGCAGCCTCTCCCGGGTGATTGCCGAGTACAAGGATCAAGAAGGCGGGGTCATTGAAATCACCCCAACGGCCAATCCGAAGACCGATGGCACAGCCCTGGCTGATGAGGCGCTCAAACAGGAACTCAAAGAGGCTTATCGGCACGATCAGCGTCTGGCCAAAAAGCCGGTGCCATCCCGAGAGGAGACCCACCTCACGGATCATGAGCTCAAAAAGCAGTTCACTCGCTATTTCAAGGAGCATCATCCGGAACAAAGCCAGAAACTCAATCTTTCGGTGGTTGACGATGCCACCGAATCTACCGATTTGGATCTGGCCTGGCAGCATGCCCTTGAAGAGTGGCGAACCAGCCCCGATCTCCTGCTCGACCTTGCAGAGGATCGGGCAGACTCCATCCGCGCCCGGCTGGTTCGAGATTATGATATCGACGATGGCTCCATCTTCCTCCGGCAGGTCGAGTATGAGTCCGAACGCAATCCCATCCCGGTCAAGGTCGAATATTTCAGTGATTGACCCTTGGGTCGCGATCCATTTTTGGCCTACACATCACGATCGCCGTATCATCAGCCATGGATTTTCAGGAAGATGACATCGTTTGCCCCTGCAGCGGGACCCGCCTTTCACGGCTTCGGCAGCGTTTTGCGGATGGACTGAAGACGATGGAAGCCCTCTCAGAGGCCACGGGCGTCTGCTCAGGCTGTGCCGGTTGTGAAAGCGATGTCGCAGAACTCATTGAGGGGTTTCATGCGACTGAAGCGGAGTGCCTCAAAACGCCCCCCCACGCCTGAGGCATGGGGTTCAGAGGAGATCAATGATGCGACATTCACCGTCTCTTGCCATCGTACCCGTTCTTTTGACCCTCCTCTGTTCATCGCCCGATAGTTTCGCGCGCGGGGGTCATGGTGGAT
>Ga0207958_1000143_pt1 | contig 25512 bp, 20 predicted proteins | sample CryBogCBH27Jul07_FD_184606 | JGI IMG/M metagenome (GOLD analysis project Ga0207958, IMG submission 184606) | Freshwater microbial communities from Crystal Bog, Wisconsin, USA - CBH27Jul07 (SPAdes) (version 2) | ecosystem: Environmental > Aquatic > Freshwater > Lake | place: Crystal Bog... | reverse complement strand
AACACATTATTCCGCTGGGCCTGGGTGGATCAAACGAACTCAGCAATCGCGCTCCCGTGCATGTCCAGTGTGCGCACTCAAAAACGCATGGCTCTCAAGGCGACGTGGCGAAGATCGCAAAAGCCAAGCGCCAGAAAATGCGCCACATGGGGATCAAGACTGCAAGCCAGAAGATTCAATCCAGGGGCTTTCCTAAATTCGAAAAGCAACGCCCTGAACTCACCAAACTAACACCACGTCGCGCCATGTTCGAGGACATGCCATGAGACTGTATAAAGTAATCGAACGATTATCACACCACGACGTTAAACCATCAACGCGCCTGCCAGTGCTCGAATTAAAGCGCCTGTATAACAATATTGCTCAATTCGACCTGGGCAACACAATTCAAAACCTACACAAATCCGAATTCGACGACCTTTGGTATTATGGGAATGAATTATACGCACACGGCCTATGGAACCTCCCATACGAGAACGTATCATTCTCTCAGCTATGCGATAATGGGCATAGGGTAGTCGTCGTGGGCAAAGGCGATCCAGAAAAGACGACGTCTGAATATATTGGTTATGCTTTCCAGGGCGATCACAACGGCATTTACGAAAACGGAATATATTTTGAAATCAAGAATTCAGGCATAGCCTTAGACGGACAATGGCTGGATCCGACCGTCGATGGCGCCACAGAACAATATTTCAGACAAGAGGCAAACAATTGCTGGGCGCTCGTGCTTGTCGCCACCGGATTGCTGATGGCAAAAGGCGCAGAAATACGCACCACAAAAGAGCCTGTCGCCCTCAATAAAAAACGTATCAAAAAAGGCAAACTGCCGATTAAAGAAATACACGAAATAATCATTCGTGTCGGATCAAACGTCATGCGCGCAGATGGAACCTCCTCTGAGCCTGGATCCACAAAACGGATGCACTGGCGTAGAGGCCACATTCGCAGGCTGGCAAGCGGCGAAATCACAAACGTCAGGCCGTGTCTCGTGGGCGCCATTTCCACGGAAACAAAAGCACCAAGTCTTCCCTCTTATCGAATTAAAGCAGCGTAATCCCCGCTAATCACAGGGTAGTCATTATGTCTCAGCGTATCAGATTAACCGAAGCAGCTAAAATTATTGGCGTTTCCGTCGGATCCCTGCGCAAAGAGCGGGATCGCGGAACTCTTGTTGTCTACCGCCTGGCAGGCAAGGAATGGACAACGCAAGATCAGATCGATCGGATGTTCGAACAATGCCAAGAGAAGCCAAAGGCCCCCGCCTCTACCTTGAACCAGCGCGCGAACGCGGAACAAGAAAAATTCCCGCCGTCTACGTCATCAGAGACGGATCAAGGAAGATTAGCACTAAATGCGGCGAGGATGCTTATCAAGCAGCGCAAGAGAAACTCGACGAATACAGACAACAAAAATACATCGAAAGACAGCGCGGAAATCGTCACGCTGCATCCATCCCCATCGCAGACGTCCTGATCCTATATTTACAGGATAAGGCACAACAACATGCGCGACCGCAGGAAACAGACGCAAGAGTAAATAAACTACTCGACTTTTTCGGCGACAAAATGCTCGACTATGTCACCGGCCAAACATGCCGGGCATATGTCAAAAGCAGATCCAGCCAGTCATCAGCCAGGCGTGAACTTGAAGACCTGCGCGCCGCTATCCGTCACCATCGCATGGAAGGGCTTTGCAACCAGGTCATCGATGTTCGACTGCCGCCAAAATCACAGCCACGAGAACGATGGCTGACACGATCGGAAACAGCACGCCTGCTCTATACCGCCTGGCGCACATCACCCCATGTCGCACGCTTCATCCTAATCGGAATCTACACCGGCACACGATCAGGAGCGATCTTTACCGCCTCGCTGAGCCAGGTTAGCGGACGTGGCTACATCGATACCAAGACCGGCATCTTTTACCGCAAGGCATTCGGGAAGAAGGCGACGAAGAAACGCCAACCGCCAATCATACTGCCCGGCAGGATCCTCGCCCATATCAGACGATGGCAGCGCCTGGGCTTATGCAACAAAGCACTCATCGAATATCATGGTGAACCCATAACCAGGATCACAAAGGCGTTTACGCACGCCGCAGAACGCGCCGCCCTCCCAAACGTCACACCACACACCCTGCGCCACACCGCTGCAACCTGGATGATGGAAAACGGCGCAGAACCATCAGACGTCGCGAAATACCTGGGCATGACAGAAGCTATGATTGAACAAACATACGGTCACATCGGATCCAAAGCATTGGAGCGTGCCGCCGCTGCTTTAACGCGAAGATCATAAGAAGAACGCCGACAGTTTGCCGACAGATACGACGGAACAAAGCATGATTTTATCGAACAAGACGAAACGCAAGCCATTGTAAAATAGCGATTTTTGATTCGATGCGGTCGTTCGGGACGAGGGGGGCGGAGGTTCGAATCCTCTCACTCCGACCAGGGAAATCAACCACTTATAAAAACAATCCAAAAACCGCCGACAGTTTGCCGACAGTTTCAGGTTAGTTTGGTGGCAAAAGGCGTTTAATTGCTGATCGCAGCCAATCAATTTCTGATCGCATTGCACGGATCAGATCGCCAACATTGACGTCAACGCCATCGACTGGAAGAACAACGCCGCCAGTCGCATGGAACGTGCCTGTTTGCAGATTCAGATACGCGCCGATCTGCGTGTTGTTCAAAGCGAACAATCCAAGCGTGTTATTGCTATTTAGGATCATACCGCTAACGGATCCGGCTGGGATAAACGCAATTGATCCAGTGCCAGCAACATTAACGCCGCCACCAAACTGCACCGGCCCAGTCAACGTGCCGCCAGCAATCGGCAGAAAAATATTCGCAGCATTATTCTCAGCAAAATATAAATTCTGACCATCCGAATAAATCAACGCACAGGATCCAAAAGCCAAGGTCAAAGGATTCTGCGTATTGTTTGCCGTCCTTAATTTAAGACTTTTCTGACCAGTGCAATTGTTAGCAACAATCCAGGATCCGCCAACATTAATCGGCCAGATGATATTGGTTGTCGCCGTGTCAATATTGCCGGTTAAATTAATAACCCTGTTCTGCGTGTCCGTCCCGTAAAGCGTATAGTCAGGGCCAGTCAATGGAAGGCTTAAAACGCCGCCCAATACAGCATCCAATATCGTAAAATTGCCGTTTAACGGTCCGTTCCAATTGCCGCTATCATATTGCGGTAACGCCAGCCCATAATTCTGCGTAGCCATAATAAACCCTTATAGTTGACGGTTTGCGACATGGAGAGCACGAACAACAGCCGCGTCCGACTTTTCCAAAATACCTTCTGTCGATTTTTGCTGAACCTTGCGCGTGCGCTCTAACGCCGTGATCAACTGATCAGCCGTCATCGGCTTGCGGCCCATACGACCACCGCTTGCACGCCGAGCACGATCATTGTTGTTGCCGCCCTGATATTGCAGATAACTGCGCATCAGGATCCGTTGCAGGTTTAACTCTTTCTGCTTGGCAGTCTGACCTGGAACCTTCGACAGCAATTCGCGCGCATAGGCTGGATCCAGCAGGGCGTTTTTAACGTGATGCGCCAGTGAATGTTCCGTCTTGCTGAACCAATTGCCCAGCGTATGGGATAGAACAACACCCGGAATGCCCATCTTCTCGAACATGGCGAACTTGCCGATATCGCCAGCCAGTTTCTGACCATTGTCAGTCAACGCACGCCTAATATCCATCGCCGTGCCCGGACTACCCTTGACACGATTAGCCTGAACAGATCGATCAGCCATAACCAGATCACGATGGACCGCCCTCAACGTGTCCATTTGCTCCGGCGTCAGAATTTCACTCAGGATATGAGACTTATTCTTTAACAGGGCATCGATCTTGGCATAGCTAACCCCAGGCTGATCGCCAACGCCAGGACGCGCAACATTCTCACTCTTGCGCACGATCCAATCGATCGCAGCATTCTGCATACCGGCGCGCGCATCATTCGGCAGCTTTTTAATCATCGCGCGAACATCAGAAACCTTCGTCGATGGAGACGAAATAATATTTCCGACAGCATCCTCAATTTCAGTTGGCGTCGTCTTGCCTAAAAACTTGCCGGCCAATGATTTTTGAGACGCCTCTACCGCCTGCTTTTTATCAGCAGCCAACTGTAGCATCGTCTCAGCAACGCTCGCCGGATTTTCCAGTGACTTCGCAAATCCTGGCGAATGCTCATCAATGGCTTTTATGGCGCCAGAGAATTTATCCACCACCGACCGCATTTTCGCCGGATGAATTGCGCCCTCTGGCTTCACTGCCGACCGCATATGATTGAGCACTTGCTCGCGCATCGATGCGACAGCCGAAGGAGAATTGCGAGACGCCGTAATAAATGCCTTAGCCGTCTGATAACCCGTATCGCCAGGCGTCACTGCGCGCCCAGGGACAGATGAGTCCATCACATTATACTGATCTTTGAACCCGCTCGACTTTAACGTGTCACCTACTCTGCCGTTATGATATCGCTGAGCGTAATTCTCATATTCCTTGTTAGCGCGCGCTAGATCGGCAGCAGCACCCGGATCCATATTAGGACGCGGACCTGTTTTTACGCCCTCTTTTGCACCAGTCTCAAACGTCGGACCAGCTTCAGCCTCCAGCGCAGCCTTCGCCTCAGAAGCATGACGCAAAATATCCTCAGGCTTCAGATCATTAGAGCCAAATAACGTCGGACCAGCCTCGTTTTTCAGGCTTTCCTGCGCATATTTATTAAGCCTCGCCGTTATTTCTGGACGACTAGCAACCTTGCCATCCTTAAACAGCAAACTTTCTACCAATGGAGCCGTGTCAGGCGCGAGTAAATCCTTTTGCGCCATCACCTCAGCAACAGGGCGACCCTCATCGCGCGCACGCATAACCTTTTTAATCGCGTTTATCAGATGCTCAGTAACGTCATGCCCTGCATCTATACGACCCTCTTTTGCTGCCTGGCGCATTTTTGCCCAGGGACCAGACGCATCCGACAACGCACCGGTAATGTTGCGAATATTGTTGTCCGTGCTCTCGAACCCGCGCGAGACAATGCTATCGTCGCCAAAGGCAGCATGGAGCAGTGCCGCTTGTAATCTTTTCTCGCCAGCCTGAGACAGATTACCATTTGCATCCATAAACCCGCCGCGCTCATTCACCGGGATCTTATTCATCATCCCAGTAACAAAATCGCGATTGCCGGCAGCAGTAACAGGCCCATCAGTCAGATTAGCCATGACGTCAGGCGTCAGGAACTTGGCGTCCGTCGCAGCCTTTTCCGTGGCGCCCATTTGCAGGCCAGTTGAAGAATTCGCACTATGCGCGAAGAATTCACGCTCTTGTGGCGTCATTTCTTTCAAACGACGCGCCACCAATATCGGGCTTTTCATGCCCTCAGTATTATGGCCCTGGCTCTCCAACCAATCACGATAGCCAGCCTTATCGCCCTGAGCATAATTGCGCTGCATCGCCAATGTGCGACCGTTGCCGCTTTCAACAACGCCATCAGGACCAACAATAGGCGCACCTGTATTCGCCTCAGCACTTGGACCAAGACGCTCAGGCTTCAAATCATTTGCTAAATTAAAAACTTGATCTTGCGCCGGCTTGCTCGATCGATCACGCGGCTGCAATTCCTGAGGATAATTAGGATTCTCGCTAAAATCTGATCGATGAGACGTGATCAAATCACCAAGATCAACAACCTCATGCCTTACCGGGAAATTTCCCCCTGGGTAATATACCGTTGACGGTAATCCCTGACCCCGATCAGCATTTCCAGATCGCCCGTCGCCTTCGCGTGCCGTTCCGCCTTTTGAAGGAACAGACATATTTCCGCTGGCGTCCGTTCCTTGCGACGAAGGACGTTCAGCAGTGCCTGTAGCGGCTTCTCTGGAAACTGGATTTCCAGTGTCAAGTGATCCAAATCGTCCTTCAATCGTGTCCTCAGGCGTTATTAGACCGTCTGTAACCGCTTGATTTTCCCACTTTCTCTGGTTCTCGACAGCATTATTAATGGCATCCTTGACCTTCCCTTTCAAGGTAGACAGATGATGCCAGCTTTCGCTCGTGCCATTTGTCCGGCGCTCAGCAGACATTTCATCGCTAAGACGTCGATCGAGGCCACGCAATTCTCTCAACGGCCATACGTCAGGCGCTTCACGCGCAATGCTAAGCGTCTGCTCTAACCCTGGAGACCATTTAGTTGACGCCGTGCGCGCGCCGCTAATGTCACCGACAGCATCTTTCAAAGGCGTCGTCAGGATCATCATCTTATTTTCAGGATCGACCTTGTTATAAAGATTATCGACCTCTTTTTGATGCGCCTCTCGCGCCTTCTGAATTTCAGCGCGTAACCTTGCGCCAATTTCCGCAGGATCCGCCCGATCGCCAAGACGCTCTAATTCTCTTTGTGCAGCCTCATGCAGCGCATGCTCCTGGCGCTCATACAAATGCTCAATCGCCGCATGACGATCATTAATGTGCTGACCTAAATTCTCCGCGCTAACGCCATCAAACTTTTCACCGCCAAGTGCATCTGCACGCGCCTGGTTCTGCACTTGTTCAAGAGCATTAAACCTATTGGAAAAATCCGGATCACTCGTGCGATAAGACCGCTCAGCCTGCAATATGCCCGTATCGCCATAACGCTGACCAAGCGTCAAAGGCGATCCATCCAGGACGTAATCCTTCGTCGGACCATAAGCAGGATTAACCGCTGACTTAAAGGCTTCCGGATCATCCGCATAGCTAAGCAGTTTTTTGCCGGCTTCTCGTTCCGTCGCACCAGACGCAAGACGACCAATGCCTGGAATGCTCTCAACATATGGCATAGCACTTGCCAGCTTAGCTTTTGCAGCCTCCACAGCCGGCGCAGTTGCTTTGGCTGCACCATGCGTCACAAGCGGCGCAGCAATACTCGCCGCAATGCCAGCGCCAGGACTATCCGTTAATTCAGTTGCACCCTCACCGGCAGCGCCTGCAACAGCATTAAGACCGGCAACATGAGGCGCGATCGTCGAACCAAATGCCTTAACCCCATTAGCGCCCCTAGCCGCTGCGCCAGATCCAGGACCGGCTGCGCTTACCGCCGTTTCCAGGCCAGCTTGCGCCATCTTGCCGCCGACTGTTTCAGGAACATACTCACCAGTGCGCTCTAACGTAGGCTCAGCTAACTCTGCACCGGTCGGCATATATTTCTGCAAACTGCCGAATTCTTTCTCGCCTTTGTGGCGAGCCTCACGCCATTTCTTTGTCGCCTCATCCCATGTCTCGCCTGTAGCCAAAGACCGGATCCCGCCATAGGCGTTATCACTGAGGACGTGTCCAAACTCTCGAATGTTACCAAACTGACCAGGAAGATTTGCGGCGCCCTTGATAAGAGCCGTCCCTGCGCCCTTTGCTGCGCCACTTGCCCAACTATCATCGCCGCTATTGGATAAAATACCGTTTGGATGCGGCGTCGTTTTAGCAATTTCTTCTGCGTCAGCTATATCGCTTGGCAGTCTGAAATCAGACGCCGGTTCTTTATGTGCTGCTTCAGGCTGATCACTGGGAAGAATAAATTCATCCATTATTCGCCCCCGATCATGCTTGAAACGCCTTTGCCGTATTTCTTGTCTATCGCAGCAGCCCACATGCTTTTTTGCTCAGCAGGCGCATTCTTAAATCCTGCGATGTCCTTAGGATCCACGCTGCCGGCAATACCCATTTTGACGTAATCAGATGACGGATGCGATTCATTGAATGCAGCATCAGATCCGTTTAGCGTGCCGTTATTCTGATAATACCGATCCATAAACGTCGCACGATCGATGTTGTATTGCTGCGCAGCCTTCAGGCTGGACACCAAACGCTTAAACCCAAGAGCCGTATTGTTAATTCCTGGATTTGCGCCAATAGATTGCTGAACAATCTGCGCCGCTTCGCGCGTGCCAAGCGTCTTAGACAATTCAAAGCCAAGACGTGTCGTGTCTTTGGAAATTGACTCAATTGCTGACATTTGTTCAGGCGCAATTGGCTTGCCGCCAGCCGTCGTCAAAACGCCGCTCAAATTCTTAACAAGATTAGAACGAGCATCAGCAAAGGCGCCAGGAGACAACAGGCCAGTCTTTGGCAGGCTGTCGAATTCATGCTCCATCATACCAAGACGGTTCAACGCAGTGCGCGCGCCGCCTACCTCTTCGCGGTAGCCTTTCAACTGCTCCTGAGCCAGAGCATTCTCAACCTTCACCTTCTCTTGCGCCTGAGCAACGCTCGTCGCCGTTTCAACCTTACCCGGAACAGGTATCTGCTTGCCGTCCCGCGTCGTCGCATAGCCACGATCAATGATCTTTTGAGCATCCGATCGATACGCCTGCGCCGTCGTCATCATGCGCTCAGCCGTCGCCTGATCACCCGCAGCTAGGTATTTTCTCGATGCAGCCTCTAACCGATCAGCCCGTTGTTGCAGATCAACAAGATCCGTCCCGGCCATTGTTGGAGCCGTCGGAGGAGTTGCTTGTGTCGGCGGCGTCCCAATTGGTGGCTTCGCATTAACATTCTGAGCAGTCGATCGCGCATCCTCAACGCCTGGAGGCGTCGGCGCAGTGACTGGCGTCTCAGGACCACCTGGGCCTGGCGTTATGTTGCCACCGCCAGCAGGAGGAGGCGCAACAGGCTTTGGCGCACCAACCGGAGGCGTAGGCTTAGGCGTCGTCGCCTGAGGAGCACTGCCAAGACCCGTATCAGCGCCACCAGACAAAATGCCCTCAGCCTCTTTACCGGCCTTTATCTGACGCTCATACAATTCCTTCGCACGCTGTTCCTGCGCTTTATGAATGCCGATGTTCACATCCTGCAATTCTTGCGCACGCCGATCCCTATTGCGCTCCATATCCAGCTTTTGTTGCTGAATATCGCGATCATAGGATAGCTGCGCGAGACCGCCGGCAGTTCCTAATCCGCTATTAACCGCTGCCAATCCTGCATAGCCAGAACCATAATATGGCCTGTTAGCAGCATAGGTCAGGCCAGCAGCCGCAATTGGCAGTATCGCATTCATAATCGTGCCAATACCGCCCTCTTCATTCTTCTTGCCTTCTGTGCTCGCCATGTAATCGCGCGCACCTTCCGGCATAGATCCAAGACCCTCTTCAGGACCGGAACCATGACCAACAAATGGACGACCATTATGGTTTAACGCAATCGGATCCAGGCCCATCTTAGAGGCTTCAGCATTCATGCGCCCCGCCCATGAACGCGCATAAGGTCCATATTTTTCTGGATGACGATCAAGCAAATCCTGATACGCAGCCGCACGCAATTCATGCAGTTTCTGAGGATCGCCGCCAGATTGTTCCAGCAACTGACGCGCGCGTCCTGGACCCATATTCACCGCTGTATCGAACGCATAGCCGCGAATGTTACCAGGTAACTTATCGGCGTTTATGCCGTCCCAATATTCGCGCTTGTAAATCTGCCGCGCCTGATCCTGCGTCAGCTTGCTGACATCGAGGCCAGGATGCGCAGCTTGATTAATGCCGTGATTACTTGGACCATGACCAGCATCATCAGGCGTATAACCGCCCTCTACCTTAAACGTCGTCGCGACATTGTTGTCGAAATTACCAGAATTATAGTCTTCACGCGCATGAGGATGCTTTGGCGTCTCCAAAACAACCGTTTTTTCCGGAACCTCTAGCGCGCGCTTATCTTTAATATCGACTGTGTGACCGGCATTGGGATCCTGATCCGGAACATCCCCGCCACCTTCAACAACGCCTGGATCTGCAAAATGCTGACGATCAGAAACACGACCGCCTTTTTTGAGAAGCAATAGCGCGCCAAGACCTGCAAGTGCATCCATGCCGCCGCCAGCAAGTGCGCCAATTCCTGTATCAGCCGCGGCAGACGTCGCTGCATCAGCCAACCCTGCCTCAGTTGCAGCCTCACCGGCTTCAGAAGCACCAAACATTGAAGCGTCAGCAGCCGAAGATGCTAACTTTCCGCCCTCAGAGGCGCCCGAACCAATAATATCCCCTAATCCGCCACCGCTATCGGCTGCCGATATTGCTTCTTGCGGCATAGCCGTTTCTGTCAGCTTTTGACCGCCGCCTTCTAATGCTTTTGCAACCGTCGTATCGGAATCGCCCGTCGCACGCTCAATAGCTTTCTGAGCATACTTCTCACCCTTGCCAGCAATGCCTTTCATCTGTTCCAACGCCAGCTTTTCTAATTCGCTTTGTTGCTGACTATGGCCCTTAGACGTCGGAGCCGCACTCGGAATTTCAGGCATGGAAACTGGCAGACTGCCAACACCCATTAGGCCATCAGTTGGAATATAACTTGTCGAACTTCCATATGGGGAATCCCCACTGCTACCCAGGCCACCGGAACTGCCAAGCCCACCAACGTGCATTGGCGAACTAAAAAATCCATTGCTAAACGTGCCGCCCATTGCGCGACCTTGACGACCGCCATTAGCAGCAAAACTCGCTAAGCCCTCCGCGACATCGCCAGCAACATTCGTCGCCGTTGACGCTGCCGTATCAAATGATTTTCCGGCATCAGCAAGACCCTTACCCCAATTAAGATCCTTACCAATTGCGCCAAGCGACTTAACGCCCTCGCCAATATTAGCCAGACCTTGCGGTAATTGCTTATGACCAATTTCACTATGAGGAGCCGCCGCGCCTGACGACGCTATCGATCCATGCTCGACGCCATGACCAGGAACAAACCCTTTCGACGCCAATTCATTGTGATGCCCATACATATTGCCCTGAGACGCAACCAAACCACCCAGGTCACGATGCGCACGCTTGTTTGCATGGATTTCATGCCCAATATTTGCGGCTTTATCCGTCGCCTTAGCATAGTCGAGCATCATCACGCCGCCCAAGCCTCTATGGACAGCGTCTTGACGTGACTCATCAGCCATTAAGCCAATCTGTGGCGTGCCATTGCCAAGACGATAGCGATAAACATCCTGCCCATCGAACGTCTTGCCAACAACCTCAGGAGCATTCGCCGTTCCGCCATCGCGACGATTAGCACGCTCGCCTACACCTGTTTTCAGACGTGGATCCGAGAAGCCAAACGGGATCGAAACAGAATTGCCTGAATTGCTTGTCGTGCTGCCGTAGAGCGGACCAAGACTGCCATACATCGATCCAAGAAAATCGCTTGTAAGGAAGGGATAGGCTTTTTGTTGCAGCCACTGGTTATACATAGAATCAAGGCCAGCCTGAGACGTCTGCTGCTCTAGCGTGCCTGCGCCCATGTAATTCTCTAGCGCAGTATTCAAGCCACTTTGATACGCAAGACCCATATTGGCCTGGGCCTGACCAAGTGAGCCAAGACCAGAGGCGTTATTTGCCGCTAATTGCGCGCCCTGCATCTGACGGTTCAAATCAGATTGCTGCAATTGTTCCTGCGCTACCTGGTTCTGATATTGTTGCGTGCCGATCGCCGCCTCTTGTTGCGAAGCCTGCAACTGACGCGCAAGATCAGATTGCTGCATTTGTTGCTGCGTAGCGTAATTTTGATATTGCTGCGTGCCAATTCCAGCCAGTTGCTGACCAGCCTGCAATTCGCGACCATAATCCTGCGCTGCCAAATTGCCAGCCGTCGCGCCCATCTGACCCAAAGCCTGACCAGCCTGGATATTCTGCGAACGCTGATTTTGAGCGGCGCCCAAAGCCTGCGCATAGTTCTGGTTTTCTAAATTACCCAGAACATTCGCATTCGCCAATTGTTGTTGCTGGTTAAGGTTAGCCGCCGCAATACCAGCGCGGTCCCCACCAAATGCCCCGCTACTGATTGCATTGCCTAGCTGACCAGCCATCGCCTGGTTATTTTGCTGATTGAGCAAATTCATCGTCGAATTGACGACCTGGTTCTGATACGGGCTTTCGTAATATTGGATGTCTTGCTGCGTAACCGGACCACCAACCAGATTAGCCGCACCAGCCTGCAAATAGCCGTTAGCCTGGCCTAAGGCAGAACCCTGGGCAGCATTATTCGTGTCCGCCGTTGCTTGCGTATAATACGGTTGTGCAAGACCAGTTGCATTATAGTTTGCTACATTTGTATTGCCTGCGGACGAAGCTAAACCCGTCGCAGCCGTATAGTAAGGCGATACAGATGAAACATAATTGTTATTAGCGACATTCGTATTGCCAGCCTGCAAACCAGCAGCCGTCGAGGCGTTAAACAGGTTATAAGCAGATCCTAGCGTCTGATCGCCTGACTGAACAAATGGCTGCGCAGAATTAATATTCGTCGCCATGCCAGCCTTGGCAGACAACTGATCCGAATTCATGCCAGCAACAAAGTCATTAGCGTTTGTGCTGTAATTCGTCCAAGGCGTAGTCGCTGCCTGATCCGCCTTAGCCGTTACCTCATTATAGGCGTTTTGAATATTTGGTGGCGGTTGAACAGACGACGACGCATTGCTCACCGTCATCGTTGGATAAGCCTGGTTACTGTTACTGCCGCCAAAACACATATCCGTCGTTCCTTACTATTCCGCCGCTTGCAACGTCGGATTAAATCCATCCTTGTAGTGACGCCGCCCATAAAGGAAAAAAGCGCCAGCTTGTTTGCCAAAAATCCGCTTATACATGCGAACCTTTGGATCAAAATCGATCGACGTGGAAATTCCGATCAAAAGAGGAATCTGCAATTCATCCGCTACTTTCTTCGAAAACTCACACAACTTCGTGCCACGTCCGCCTCGCATCGTTCGAAACTGCTTCGAAACAAAAACGACACGCTCTTCTAAAAAAGCCTCATCAGAATACCACAAACTGATCACACCAAGAATAATCATGCCCTCTAATTCGCCGCCAACGGGACCAATAACGCCAATCAATCCACCTTGACGGTTTACCAAAGGCCAAAGCCCCGCACGGATCTTTTCAAGAACCGGACTAGCCAAACCAATTTCTTCATTCGCCTCTAACGCCAGCTTCTCAATCTGAGGATAATCCTGAGGCAGCGCAATACGAACTTTAACTCTACTCATTCCCCTCAATCCCCTATTAGTCACGCTTTGGTCCAGGCAATGCCTTGAGCGCCTTAATCGTCTTCGCCCGATATTTTAGAATGAACTGATCCAAAACATCGTGCCCAGCATCAAGATCGCCGCCACCAATTCGGTTTGCGATAGATTGAGGAGTAAGAACATACTCACCCCCAGCAACAACAACCTCAGTCTTCGGCGATCCGACAACATATTGTTGCTTGCCAAAGAATTTATTCAACGTATCAAACCCTGCTATCGTGTTACCTTCCCCAAGAGCCGACACAATATCCGCAGTCAAAACATATGCCCCAGTCGGAACATTCACCGGCAAATGATCCGTGCGCCCACAGACATTGCTAGGAATAGGACCAACCCATACTTTTTCTGCGCCTGCCTGCATCATCAATCCATCGAATAGGTAACTGTCACGGCCTGACCCTCGCCAGGAACGATCACAAGACCATCGTCAAAAGCAAAACCAGCAGAATAAACGCCAGCCGTTTCCGGTAGCGCCATCATGCGGCCTTCGTCATTCACGCTCGCCAAAGATCCAGCGTCATGCGCAAACCCAGCCTTCGTTCCACCCTCAACAACAGAAACAGAAACGAGAAACCCAGATCCAGAGGCAACCAATGTCTTAGCCGTCAGGCATAAAGACGTCTTATCGCCATAGGCTCTGCGCTGAACATTCAATAAAACCTGGTTCAACCCATTGGTCGCAATCACCAGATTCTTATTCGCTGAAAGAAAATCTGTAGGAGACGCCATCAGAACTTCCCATCGCTAGAGGCGCGATAACGCAACGCGCCAATCCGCCAGAAATTCTTCGTCGAAAAGGGTATAAAAATAGTCGGATCAATAGGAATATCCTCAGTCTTCCCTTGCGGAATTGGACCAGGATCAAAAACTATAGGCGCCCCAATTTCACTAATCTGCATGGAGACCAATCGACCACGAAACCTCGGCGTCAGAAACTTCGTCGCCTTGTTCATCATCATCGGACCATACACACGCGGCGTCTCACCAGGATAATCGCATACGAAAAACGTAATATTTAGATTAGCCGACTGCTCGCCTTCATATGGACCCCACTTAAAATCAGGCCAAACCTGATCCACAAAAATAAGGTTCTCAGCATCATTAATCTGAGCATAGCCCGTCCTGAAATAAGACGGCATCAAAACGCCATCCTGATCATAAGACGTCTCATGCTGATAAATGAAATTGTTCGTCGCAGCGCCAATTGGCGGACCAAACACAGACTGATTAATCCATGCCGTGCGATCCAACGTCCCATAATCCCAGCATTTCATCTGAGCATTATACTTGACGTAATTGCTGACCTCGCCGCCGGCAGAAACAGTCGGATAATACCAGGAGACCTCGTTAAAATCCGAATTCGCCGCAAACCTGATCTTATCCAGATTATTCTCATCCAGATCCTGGAAGATCACATCCCATATCGGACACGGTATCGGAGACACGCCGCTGCCGTCCAAAACAAAGAACTGACTGCGCGACATCCAGTAAATATTGCCGTTTAAGGATCCAGCCGCCTTGCGCGCAATCAATCCGCATCCAGTGCTCAGTTCCGTGAACGAATACACATATGGCGGACCAGAATACTGCATCGACCACAAGGACAGATCCGTCCAAACTAACCCTTGTTGCGGACCCTGGATCGCGCCAACAATCTTGGATCCTTTCGATATGCGATAAGACCCCGCCTGGTTTGTTACCGTCGCTGCCCAAACATTGTAATTATTGACGTCGCACCAACGGATTAACAATGGATCCTGAACGCCGTTAAACGTGGATCCCCAGCAGACAATCTGACGCTGAGGCATCGCGACAAACATGCCGTCATTGGCAATCGGCGCATTATCGATCAAAGAAGACGTCGTCGCGCCAGACGTCGGATCCCACATAAATAAACCGCCGCCAACAGGGCACGATATTAATTGCTGACCCCAATTGTCGATCGTCCAGTCTTTGGCTGTCACCGATATGCTTGTTTTCGTCGGCGTCTTTGTCGGACCGCCAATGCCATACCCACCGCGTCCATATCCGCCAAGACCATAACCCTCAGGCGCAAATATAACGTCAGCAGAATTGAAATACTGATACTCAGCATTACCGCCATTCATCACAACCCGGCGAACCAAAAACGTGCCAGGACCGGTAACATCGCCCGTCGCAGTCGTCGCAACCGTAATGCTGGATTTTCCAATGGCCGTGATTTTCCAAGTGCCATTATAGGTTTGCGGGACAAATCCAGTCGTGATGACCTCATCGCCAATATTCTGGAAATAAGACCCGCTGTAAGCCATCAGATAAGACGTGCCAGTGCCGCCCGTATATCTGTGAACAATGGCCGTGCAATCGAGGACATTCCAGTCAAGATTAGTTGCTACCGAGAAATAACTATCTGCTACCGCCGTTACAGTATAAATGCCGTCATACCCCTCAGGGCAATTCGTGATGCTAACCTGATCACCGACAAGAACGCCAAAGGCCACCTGCGTCGTAAACGTCGCTCTCGACCCATCGCTTTCAACCATAACAGGATTGCAGAATAGGCTTACATTGACGTCCTTAGCAGAAGAAATAATCGTAAAACTATTAATCGTATCAGCAACATTGTTCAGGTCTACCGTATAATTTCCGTAAAGCGTAATAGCCCCTGCCTGAACCGGAACAAGAATAGAAAACGTATCGCCCTGGCTATAGCCATGATTAGGCAGATTAACTGATACAAATGGCGATCCAGTCGAGAATAGGAATTCTGGCAACTTACCGGCATCAGTCTCGGTCTTTTTTGCCTGTAAAGGATTATTCAGAACGTCCCTAGAAATGATACTAAAAGTCTGATCATCAATATTCGTCGCTAAATACGTCCCAAATAATATAAGACCGCCAACGCTTATCTGCGTTTTAATATTTACAATGTCGCCTGTTTTAATAACGACAGACGGATCCTTAATCTTTACGACGGATGACCCAGCAGTCGTGGAGCACGATGGAAGCAAGGTCGATATTTCATAAGCAGGCGTAATATCTTGCTGAGAATTATTCGTGATAACGTATAAGGATTGACCTCTTGAGACCGTGCCAAGAACAATCGCATCTTGCTGTTCAGTGCTATCAATTACAATGATATTGCCCGGCTGAACGCCCTTTACAGTATGGATGCCGTTATAGCCATCAGGAACAAACCCGCTGACAGTAACAAGATCGCCAGGAGCAAATATTACTGAGCCATCATAGACAATAAAGGCTTGTTTTCCGTTTGCACTCGCCTCTAGCGCCTGAATAGACGCAGTCTCGCATCCAACCGCCAAATGCTTCACGGCATTCGTGTCTTCCCATGCCCATAATGCGCGAACAATCGTCGGCATCGTGCCAGGGTAAAACTTGGTCCATCCGCCCAGCTTTTGAACCAAGCCAATGCCGTCATTGTCATTAATGAACCGGATCAGATTAGATTCCGATAACTGCGCCTCGTTTAACGCAGGCGTCCTGTTATGGTTTACGCCTGGCTGGATCTTGAAGGTAGCGTGAACCATACGTTACCTCGTAGGCGTAGAAGTCGGAGAAGAAATTTTACTAGACCAAGCAGCCGCTTCAAATTTCTTTCTGAATTCCTCAATCGCCGCACCAGCCATCGCCGTTTTATACATGGTCTCCCATGTTACCGGCATTTGTGGATCATTAGCCGCCGCAGAACTGAAATTGCGCTGATAGGCAGATATCCAGACCATCGCAGCAGGGATCATAAGATCAGGCAAATACTGACTGATAAACGTCTGAGGATTAGTCGGAGAAAGACTATCTGGCCTGATCGTGCCAATAATTTCCAGATTATACGCCGCATCCGGATAAGGACCGACAATAATCGATAGCGCCCCATCAGCCTTCACGCCGCCAATAGGCGCAAAATACTTTGGCAATCCAACATTAGTAGAATTGCCGCAGGTCGCGTCTAAGAATTCGCGCGTCGTCGCTATCAATGGGATCCGTGTGCCATTATCTGGACCCATCGCCGTCGCCGGATAGATCACATTGAATTGCTCAGGAACAACAAACGTCCCGCCAGGAATATTAACCTGACGGCTTCCAACAGTGAAATAAAACGACGTGTTAGGAACAGACGTAAATAAAAAATCTAACTCGCGACAAATCCGATTTTCCGCCGCAGTAATTGCCTGAGGAAGAATTTCTAAAAAGTTTTCATCCGTCGGATCGACAACAGCGTATGTTGCAATCTGATTGACAAAACCATTGTAATCTAAACCGGTTGTCATAGACTCTCAAACGCCTTACGCACAACAAAAACAATGCTTTTTTATACATTGTTTTATTCCGTAATGCTACTTGCCGTCGCGTTTATTAGGCGTAGGCGCAGGCTTTGTTGTTAATTGCGGAAAGTCCAAACTTGGATAGGCGTTTTTATCCATCGCAATGTTGCGGCAGTCTTTTGCCATTTCAACAAGCCTATTCCACAAATCCGCTTGTTGCTGATCACGCGCAGCTATGTATGCGTAGATTCTATCGTCGTTGCGCATCATATACCAACCAAGCGCACCAAGAATCGTCAGCAATAAAACAATCATGGCGATCATAATCGGATTAATTTTGTAGGCCGACAGAAGGCTATTTGAGACAGTAGAAATTGTGCCAGACGACACCGGGATCGTCGTATGCTCCTCATAATCATACTGTGGTGGCGGTCGCCTCTGTGGACGATAGCCGGGAGGCATGGGTTTGTCAGCCATATCGCAAATCTAACTGATCGTTATCATCAGCGTATGCGACATCCTCCTGTCCATAGCCTTCATATGGCTCATCCATTGGATCAGCCTCTGATACAGGCTCATCTATACCTTCAGCGTCTTCTGGGAAGACAAGCGCGATAACCGCGTCTTTGACTTCCTTATCCTCACGCAAAGCCTTCAATAGCCATTCGCGGAATTGATCGTAATCCGCCACAGCATCTAGACCTTTAGTGTCTGATGGCGCCGGAATAGCCTCTTGCGCCTTCAATAACGCTAATCGAAACGATAGCGCATGATTGGCAATGTCCTGCGCACGATCCGTCCCGTTAATGATTCTACGCGCATTCACATAGTCGCGCTTACCGTGACCAATATAATCAGCCAGTTTCTTGCCCGTATAGATGCCAGCCGCCATGCCGTAGAAGGCTGCATAAAGCGCCTTATCCCATTGCAGGCCATCCTCTACGCTTTTAATGTTAAGGCGATCCCAATTGCGCTTCCAGGTCGCCTGGATCAGCCCGACGCCAACATAGGGAAAGTATTTTTTGCTACGCAGGTAACGATCGCCGCCAGCCTCTTTAACCGGTTGCATTTTGTAACCAGTTTCATGCGCAACGGTCGCAAGCAAATAGGCAAATTCATCCGCTGGCATCCTCGACCATTTGGTCTGCCAGTAGTCGATAATGCGCTCCATGCCTTCGACCTGTCCCTTGGTCAGAGAACCACCAAAGACAGGCTGACGAACAGCGCGGAAGAAGACGTCTAAATTAATCATTCGCTGACATACCATTTCAGATTGTTGCGCAACCGATCATTGTCTGGATCCAAATATAACGCCTCCTGGCCGTATTGCATCGCCAGTTCCTTATTGCCCATATGATACGCAGCCAGTGCAGCCAGATCATACGGCTCAGATCCCCAAGGCTCAGGCAACGCAACAAACTCATATGTGCGCGTCGTTATCCTCAGCATCCGAGCAATAGCCGCAAGACATTCTTCCCATTGCTGCCGGCGATAATAATGCCGTGCGAGTGATAGCCAGGGATCCCTTAACTCAGGGCATTCAGCGCAGGCGCGCAAAAAGAACATTTCCGCCTGCTTCTCATCCAGCAGCTTGTCATAGCATTCGCCAATAACGCGGATCGCAAAACACCGCTCAGCAGCCCAGGTCGCACTTGGAATAATTAAATACTTTGAGAAATTGTCGATCGCATCCTGCCAGCGATCATAATAATACAACTCTCTCGCATAATAGAACCGGCTGCGCGCGCAATCAGGATTCTCTCTAATGGCTGCTTGTAGCATGTCCATATACTGCCCACGGCTTTTGACCTTGTCAGGCTTGTGTCGGATCAAAACTTTCTCAGTATGCGCATGACTTTCCAGCAATCGGTTATCAGCCACCTGGAACTCATGACATGGAAATTTCCAAAAATACCCATGTCGTGAATGAACCCTTTGGGCACGGTAAATATGACCATTGCCAAAATCAAACTTGTGATGCAGACGTGTCGTCTCAGGCTTCCAAACACGCTCAATTTCTTCCCGCCAGCCCTCAGTTAAAACCTCATCAAGATCAAGACAGACAACAACATCAACATCATCGGGCACCAAAGCCAAAGCAGCATTCCGAGCATGATCAAAGCGCCACGGTTTAATGCTGATTTTTCGGACAATTGCGCCATAAGCGCACGCGAGTGTAACCGTGTCATCCGTTGATCCCGTATCTGCGATAACAATATAATCTGCGCCTCTTGCTGACTCGCAAAATCGTTTGACATGCTTAGCCTCATTCTTCGCTATGGCGCTGATTGCAATTTTCATATGGATGGCTCGCCAATAATTGCTGTAGACGTCTCGCGATCGATAACCATCATGCCAACGCACGATATGTTCCAATCCTCTCCAGTGCGCTCGCTCTCACTTGGAACATTAATCTTTACATGCTTGAATATATATTCCTTGCCATCCTCAAAAACACGCCAAGCATGATCCATTGTGCCTCGACCAGCTTGACCGCGCGTCTTGTTAAAACGGATCAAATACTTCGGCATCAGATCACCGTTGCTTCAGCCTTGCAGGTAAATGGCTTGGAAATAACCCCGATATTAAAATGAATAAACTTGACAGGCTTTTCGGATTGATTGCGCGTGAATGAATGCGGCATCCAGGTATTCATAAATAAGAACATGCCTGGCTGTGGAACAAAATTAATGATCGACGATGCGAGAGAAACATCATTGATATTCTTCTCAGGCAGACTTGCATAAACCTTTGCAGGTCTAGGATCATGGATCAGCGCGCGCACGCTATCCTCAGGCGTCTCAAGAAAATAGAAGCCAGTCAATTGACCATGATTACCGTGGATATGAACGTCATGGCCGGAATATTGACGATGTTCCTGAAACCATAATTCATTAATAGAAATATCAAACGAAGACATTTCATAGCCCTGGCTCTCCAGGATCTTCCACGCCGCATGACCTAATACGGTCTTAAAATCACCAATACGATCATCGCCAACAAAATTATTCGTCTGCGTTACCGGATAAACGTCATTGGCGCATAATCCACTATGCGCTTCCAGTGCGTGCTCAGAGGAGACATTTGAGAGCATATCAATGTATTGCGTATCGATAAATGAATAGACGCCACAGGGAAAATAAAATTCCGGCTTAATTTCTATATTTTGCAAAGGATCCACAAGCATACTCTCTAATAGCGTGCTTGTGTATAATACTTATGAATACCTTCGCATCATAGGTAATCGTGTTGCCAAAGACACTTATTCCCCAAGATCAGTAAGTAATAACAACAATTCCGGATGCGCCGGCCCTGCCTGGGAAAGGACCACAACTTGGAGCAACACCAGTAGCGCCAGCGCCACCACCACCATAATAGCCGCCAGTGCCACTTGCACCGCCGCCCCCGCCAGGACCATAACCAGACCCCCAGGCAGCAACAGTAACAGTATATCCGTTCTGATCATGGTAGCCGAAACCACCGCCCCCGCCAGCGCAGCCGCCTCTGCCGCAGTTAGTTCTTGCGCAGCAGTTACACGAACCGCAGAAACCACGCCCCCCGCCACCTAACGGACCAGCCGCGCCACCCCCGCCACCGCCATATTCAATAAGCGTTCGTCCAACAAATCCGCAGCAATCAAAACTACCATTGCCGCCGCCGCCGCCACTATAAACGATATTACCTATTCCACCGCCTCTGACGCCAGCACCGCCGCCAGCACCGCCAAGACTACTACCTCCACCATTATCACCTCCAGGAGCAACAATTCCTTCAGCCGCTGAACTTGGAGGACTGGTTGTTTTATTTGTCCATGTATTTTGACCAGAGGCAGCAACATAAATGTAATATGTCTCTCCAGGCGTAACGGATATTTCACAAACTCTCGCATAGGATCCACCAGCACCGCCGCCGCCGCCAGATGCTTTAGTTTCAAATCCAGAAGGATTAAGACAGCGACTAAAACTAGCCCCGCTGCCTCCAGAACCACCGCCGCCTATTCCTTCTACCTTAATTCTCCTTACGCCATCTGGAACAACAAAAGTATTCACCCCAGGCGACGTGAATATTCTTACTTCCTTTGTTTCAGGCCATACCTGCTTCCAGACGCCTTGATCTTTGATCCACATGGCTTTCAATGCTTCCCAAGCGCCACCGTTTTTCACCCATATCTGTAATGGCTGAAACCAATCACCTGCGTTTTTGACGTATAAACGGCCCATTAGAACGTAATAGCCCCGCTGCCAGTGAATGTGTAAAACCAATAGCCATCGCGGTTTTCAACGGAACAAGGCCCTTCAATTGTCGCTGCTGCGTATTTGTTAGGATATCTGATTACAACAACGCCTGATCCGCCATTACCGCCTGACCAATAACTGCCACCGCCACCACCGCCAGAACCGGTATTAGGCTCTGCGCTATCACCAGATTGCGCCGCACCCCCACCACCTCCTGGCGACCTTGCCCAATCTTGCCACGATCCACCGCCGCCACCGCCAGCATATTGACGCCCATCTACCCATGACGTTCCACAAGAACCGCCCCCGCCACCACTAATTTGAGGCTCAGTGCTGCCAGCGCCACCACCAGTCCAACCACCACCACCACCGCCGCCACAACCACCTTCATTTATGTTTGAATATCCACCGGGACAGCCAGCGCCACCGCCGGTCGGGCTTCCTCCAGGCTTTGATCGGCCTTGTTCAACAGCCTCGTAAACTGACATTCCGCCGCCCCCGCCAGAGCCACCGTTATGTCCAGGCGATCCTGCTTCAGTATCGACGCCGTCATTTCCAGCGCCTCCAGCACCCCCGCCACTCACATAAATCGTGTGAAATGAACTTGGACCACCATCCCCATCCTGACCGCCGCCGCCACCAACATTAACGGCATAGCGTGTTCCAGAAACAACAGCCAAACCTGCTACTTCTGCAACGCCGCCAGCGCCGCCGCCGCCGCCCATTCCTCCACCTCTGCCGCCTTGGTTTCCTCCCCCGCCGCCGCCGCCAATGACTAAACAATCAACGGCGCTTGGCGTGTTAGGCCATACTTTTTTCCAAACGCCGGAATCCTTTATCCACATGGCTTTGAGCAATTCCCAAACGCCGTTGTTCTTGACCCATATGTCTTTTGGACTTTTCCAAGAACCGGCATCTTTTATGGACACAGGCATTTGCTTCCACCTTACACTTGGAACCAAAGCCAGTTTTGGGCGCCAGCCGCGGGATCAGGTCCGCCACCAGAAACGATAAATGTGTCTGTCGCAGGAACACCAGGAAGACCCCTTTCTCCTGGAGCACCCTGGTCGCCCTTCTGGCCTGAATTTCCAGCAGGCCCCTCAGGACCAGTAGGTCCAATAGATCCAGTAGGCCCCTCAGTACCAGTTGCCCCACGAGCGCCATCAGGGCCTGTTACGCCTGGAATCCCCTGCTCACCCCTCGGTCCCTCAGGTCCGGTCGGGCCTTCAGGGCCGGTAGGGCCAGTATCGCCATCGCGTCCAATTACGCCGTCTTGGCCTCTCGGACCCTCAGGGCCAGTAGGACCGGTCGCGCCAACCGTAACAGATCCATAGTCATCCCACTTTGCGCCATCCCAGGCATAAAGATGCTGATCCTCTGCTACCGAATAAGCGTCACCCTGTAGATTGCCCGTCTTTGGAAGATCGGCGACAGTTGCAACCTGACCACGATAAACAATGCCCTTGCCAGCCTGACCTTGAGGACCAGTTGCGCCTGTTTCGCCTTGCGGACCAGTCGGGCCAGTATCGCCTTTTTCACCTTGGGGGCCAGTCGGGCCAATTGGGCCAGTTTCGCCCTGAACGCCGCGCTCGCCCACAGCCCCCTGGGATCCAGGCAATCCCTGCTTACCCTCAGGCCCCTCCGGGCCAGTCGGGCCAGTATCGCCAGGTTCACCCTGAATTCCCTGGATTCCGCGAGGCCCATCAGCGCCATCCATTCCGCCAGGCCCCTCAGGCCCTTGTGGGCCAGTCGGACCAATAGGACCAACGATCCTTCCAGCATCAGCCCAATCGCCATCAATGTTCTCTGACTGACTAACCCAAATATAAATGCGTCCATACAAAGGATCTTGAAGATTTGGCGGGTTGTAAACAAGGCTATCGCCATCAATAAGCTGCGTGTCTACATGCGGCTTCCCTGGTCCATCCCAATCTTTCGGAAAAAATCCATCAGGAGGCAGGTCGTTCGGCGTTTTGATGTCGCCAAAATTTCCGACAATCTTACCCGCGCGACCGGCTGGACCAGTTGGACCAACCTCGCCCTGGATGCCCTGCGCGCCAGTCGGGCCAATATCACCCTGCAAACCAACAGGACCATCCACGCCCTGCGGACCACGCGGTCCCTCAGGTCCAGTGTCACCTTGCGGACCAGTCACGCCGGTAGGGCCAATCGCGCCCCTTGGACCGTCAGGACCAGTCACGCCAACAGTAACAGGACCGCCGTCTTCCCAACCTATTTTGCTATCCCAAATGTAAATTAATCGCGTATTGGCCGTGATATACGCATCGCCATTTTCATTGCCTGTAGGCGGTAGATCAGAAACATCCGGAACCTGCCCTTTGTAGTGCAAGCCATCGCCGGCAGGACCAGTCGGACCAGTAATACTCGCGCCAGCCGCAGAAACAGCATCCCAGCCTACAGGCGCATCGCCATAGCCAAGAAGACCCTTCTTGCCACGCGATTCATTTGTATAAAACGCATAGAGAATACCCTCATCCAACGCTACATATGAATCGCCAATTCCAGCCGTAGGAGGAAGATCCTGCGCTGTTGCAACCGCGCCTCTGTATCGTAATGCGCTGCTTGGACCCGTCGGGCCAGTCGGACCACCTGGACCAATTGGACCTGTTACGCCTTGTGGGCCAGTCGGGCCTGTTATGCCAAGATCAGCAATTTGCTTTGCGCTGACAGATACTGAGCGACCATTTTGAACTGCCTCTAATCGCTCTTCGCCAAGAACAACAGATGCGCCCGGTAATTCGGTAATTCTTACGTCACTCATTTTTTCTCTTCTCCAGGAACTGGATTGCCTTCCATCGCTTCCCAATTAGGAACACGCGGATTTTTAATTGGAACTGGATCAGGCGGCAGAACTATCGATCGCAATTGATCTTGCGGACGATCCTCACATCCCTTGCATACAAGCAGACGTCTATTAATTAAGCCTGCGCCTGCGTAGTCCATCTGCCACCGCAAATCGACGTGATTGAACTGAAAAGAGCAGCGATCACATATCGCCAGCGCCTGAGGATTTTTGGCGCTTATCCTTACATGCTTACCCTGCCTGGACGCATATCCCATTTACCACCTCCAATAGCCGGACGTGGATGGCGTAATATATGTGTTCGTCCATTCAATGTTCTGCTCGGCGGCGATCTGATACGCCTCATCAGATGCAGCCTTTAATGGCGCCGCTTTCTCTGGTTGCCAGATCATCGCTAAACGCGCTGCAAGACCAAGAACAAATGCTTCCAAGAAATACGTCGGAATAAACGGACCCTTGTTGCCCTGCATGTCAGAAGCAGGCAATTCTTTCATGTAATAATATTTGAGCACTAAATTATCGTATTGTGGCGTAGGCCAAATATATAAGAAATTATCCACAGGCTCAGTTATGCGCGTATCTTGCAACTGCGTAATGCGCGTATCATTCACCTCAGTCGTGCGTATGTTGCTGTTAGGCTCCAGGATCTGGTTAAACCAATATGTCGTCGGAAAGCCTTGCTGATTTTTATTCGGATAAGACGCATATTCTGTCCGGCTGACCGGCATGATTATGCGATCGATCGTCTGATCAGCGCCATTAGGCTGGCTAATATAGCAATCCAACAAACCAACAATGTCAGTTGGCAAACGATAGTCGCCGACACCGCGCTTTAACGGTTGGTTCATAAGCTGCACTTGCCACAGGTTCACGCCCTGAGCAGACCAGCGAGACAAGAGCATATTCGCCGACATGCGCGCCGATTCAATATGCTCCTGCAACAACGATGAAGGACGCAATCCAACTAACTGAAAAGCATACAGCGTCAGATCAGCATAACTTGGATTAATAGCGCCCTTCATAGCCATCTAGCTTAATACTCGATAATCACAACGCCGCCACGACCAACGTAGCCGCCGCCGCCACCGCCAGAGTTGTTTGCTTCGCCAGCACCACCCGCGCCAGTGCCATAA
>Ga0207958_1000141_pt1 | contig 25699 bp, 24 predicted proteins | sample CryBogCBH27Jul07_FD_184606 | JGI IMG/M metagenome (GOLD analysis project Ga0207958, IMG submission 184606) | Freshwater microbial communities from Crystal Bog, Wisconsin, USA - CBH27Jul07 (SPAdes) (version 2) | ecosystem: Environmental > Aquatic > Freshwater > Lake | place: Crystal Bog... | reverse complement strand
AAAAACTTTCTTTGGAATCATGGTTGGCACGTTATCTGAGGGTTTATGATGGCCTCGCCCTTTTCCGGCTGAGTGAGATCCTCATCAGGTTCTCTGAAGTCAAAGTCCAAACCTTCATGGTTTATTCGGACGTTTTGCCTGGTTGATTCGCGCTATCGATCTAACAGGGCTTAAAAGCCCCCGGAGTAAGACTATGTCCATGACCCCAAAGGTCCCGCCCTATCGTATGGAGAATGCCGAAGGGCTCTCAATCGAAATCAACCGAAACGGGACGATTCGGAGGTTTGCCAACAAGGACATTGTCATCAACCTGTTTCCCGGTAACGAGGTCGAAGCCGCACCGGCAAACCTCTTCCTTCGCTGTATGGGCGAGCCGAGTCGGGTGACGCCCTTACTCGGGCCGAACAGTCCGAGCCGGTTCGGGATGCACGAAGACTGCTTTGTGGCAGAAGGTGAGTTTGAGGGAGTGCGTTATCAGGTGAGGCTGGTTTTGGCGGAAGATCGTCCGGCCTGGTGTTGGCAGATCCAGCTCGAAAATCGCGGTAGCGATCCCATTGAATACGATCTGATCTACGCGCAGGACCTTGCCATTGCGCCTTACGGGGCCATTCGACTGAATGAATACTACGTTAGCCAATACATTGATCACGAACCCCTCTGCCATCCGGGCAAAGGCTATGTCGTTGCTAGCCGGCAAAATCAGGCGGTAGGTGGGCGTTATCCCTGGTCGCTGATCGGTTCCTTACGTCATGCCCAGAGTTACTCGACGGATGCGCTTCAGTTCCATGGGCTGGATACCCGCCGGGATCTTCCTGCACCGGCCCTCACCGAGGGTTTGCCCGGCATTCTCCTCCAACACGAACATGCCTTGGTGGCCATTCAGGATCAGGTGACCTGTTTAGCGCCCGGTGAGGGAGCCAGCGCCGGGTTTTATGGTTGGATCGAGCTGGATCACCCCGAGGCCACCTCGCCAGCAGATCTCGGGGTCGTGGATGAGGCGGTTGGCCTTTTTGAGTCGCTATCGCCCGTTCCCCGGCTGACCATGGATAGTCTTCCGCCCAAATCTCTTTTTGATGTCGCTCCGACCTTGGCCTGCGTGACCTTGGATGCGGGGTCAATGGACCAGATCTTTGGCACCGAGCGCCGTGAAGCGGAGTATCAGGACGGACACTTACTGTCATTTTTTACCGGCCAAAGAACCCATGTTGTCCTCAAGGGCAAAGAGGAGGCCGTCTTGAGGCCGCATGGCCACATTCTCAGGACCGGTGGGCTCTTCCAGACGGAAGAGACTGTCCTGACCTCGACCACCTGGATGAATGGAGTTTTCCATTCGATGGTGACTCAGGGCCATGTGAGTATTAATCGGTTTCTCTCCACCACGCACAGTTATCTGGGGCTTTTCAAATCCCACGGGCTTCGCCTTTTCATCGATGCAGGCCACGGTTGGACTCGTCTTGGCTTGCCTTCGGCTTACAGCATGGCTCCCGAGGCCTGTCGCTGGATCTATCGACATCATGCAGGATTGATCGAAGTGGTCAGCCGGGCCTCCACGGAAAGCCACATCCTGACCCTCGAAGTGAACGTCCTCGAAGGTTCCCCGATCCGGTGCCTTTTCAGCCACCATGTGGCCATGAACGGCGACGACGGTGCTCAGCCCCTGCCTGCCGTATTTGAGCGTCAAGGGACGGGCATTCGGGTCGGAGCATCGCCTGAGAGTGAAGTCGGCCGCCGCTTTCCGGACGGTGGTTTCAAAATCGATCCTTTGTCGGGCACCGCTTTTGAAACGGTCACGGATGATGCGTTTCTCTTCCCTGATGGCGTCTCCCGCAGTGAGCCTTTCGTCTGTGTGGTGACGACGGCCTCGCGTCAGGCCGGCCTCCGGATTGAAGGGGACCTGATCAAGGCCGATCACCCGGTTTCGATGCCGGATGCCGATACCTACTGGCGCGCGGCAACCGCTGGACTCAGTGTCCCTTCGGAGAGTTCGGCAACGCTCCTGAAGATGGCCGAAATTCTGCCTTGGTTCGCGCACAATGCCTTGATTCACTTCCTCGCACCCCGTGGGCTGGAACAGTACTCAGGTGGAGGCTGGGGAACCCGCGATGTGGCCCAAGGCCCGGTCGAATATCTTTTGGCGATCGGGCAGTTTGAACCGATTCGGGCCCTGCTTTTAGAGGTATTCCGCAATCAAAATCCCGATGGCGATTGGCCCCAGTGGTTCATGTATCTTCATCGCGAGCGCAATATCCGTCCCAATGATTCGCACGGCGATATCATTTTCTGGCCGCTACTCGCGACGGCGCAGTATCTTGAAGCCACTGGCGATCAGTCTTTCCTCAAGGAACGGGTCCCTTTCTTTGCCTCGGATGTTGCAAAGGAAGAGTCTCTGCCGATTTATGATCACCTGATTCGCGCTCTGGGGCTGATTGGTGAGCGATTGATCCCCGGAACACGACTTGAGGCCTACGGCCATGGGGATTGGAATGATTCGTTACAGCCGGCGGATCCGTCGTTGCGCGACCATTTGTGCAGCTCATGGACGGTGACCCTCCATTATCAGGTCCTGATCAGCCTGGCCTCCGCTCTGGGCGGGGTTGGGGAGTCGGTGCTCGGTGGTCTTCTGGAAACTGAAGCCCAAGAGGTTCTGGCCGATTTCAGGAAACACCTTTTGGTCGACGGCGTGATTCCAGGCTATGTGAATTTCGAGGATCCTGAAGCGGTGGCTTACCTCTTGCACCCGCTGGATCACAAGACCGGCCTTCGTTACAGCCTTCTTCCGATGATTCATGCGGTGATCAATCACATGCTGACACCTGAGGAAGCCAAAAATCACTTCGACCTCATTGAAGCCCATCTCAAGGGGCCTGATGGGGCCCGCCTATTTGACCGGCCGATGGTCTACCGGGGCGGTCCGATGCGAATCTTCCAGCGCGCAGAGACGGCCACCTATTTCGGGCGCGAGATCGGGTTGATGTACACGCATGCGCACCTTCGCTATGCGGAGGCCCTGTGGCAGTTTGGCGACGCTGAAGCCTTCTTTGAGGCGCTCTCCAAAGCCATTCCAATTGGGGTCAAGGACCTGGTGAAAACCGCAGCACTTCGACAGGCGAATTGCTACTTCTCAAGCTCCGATGCCACGTTCCGTGACCGCTATCAGGCCTATGAGGAATACGATCTGATTCGAGAGGGCGGGGTCACCCTGGAGGGAGGCTGGCGCGTTTATTCCAGTGGGGCCGGTATCGCCTCAGGGCTCATTTTGAGGTCTCTTTTTGGGCTCCGCGTAACCCGACAGGCGATTTGTATCGATCCGTTGATTCCCGAGGCGCTCGCGGGTTTGTGCATTGAGTTGGACCTCGGTGGCCATCGCTTCGCGGTCCGCTATCAGCGGAAATCGCAGGGAGTGGGGCCTGTCGCCCTCACTCTGAATGGTACCCCGTTGACTTTCGATCGGGTCGAGAATCCCTATCGTCTCGGTGGCGTCAGGGTCGATACTGGCCTTTGGGACAAAGCATTGGTCGCAGGCGTCAACCAGCTTGAGATCGAGCTGAGCTAAGGCTTATCACCAGGGGGGGGTGATCCGGGAGCGTCGGAACCAAGTCAATTCCGACGCCCCCTTTTGCTGACCTTAAGCCGAATCTAGCCCTCAGTACGGGTGGGGATTCTCTCTCTGACCAGTGACTCCAGACAATCAATGAATCTCGGATGGCTGTTGGAGCTGGGGACCAACTGAACGGTTTCTCCGCCCAAGCGGGTGAACAGCGCCTGATATTCAACGCCGATTTCGACCAGCGTTTCAAGGCAGTCCGCCACAAATGCGGGGCTAAAGACCAGCAGGCGCTTGGCCCCCCGCCCAGCCCACGATTCGATCACCCCATCCGCGAAGGGCTCAATCCATTTGCCGTTAAGGCGGGACTGGAAACAGGTCGTGTAACGATCTTCCGCAAGACCCAACCGGGCGGCCAATCGCTTTGAGGTTTCATAACAGGCGGCCTTATAGCAAAACTGATTCTCCAGATCGAACTGGTGTTCACAGTCACGATCACTGCATAGTCCCTGCGTGTAGACCTTGTCGACCTGACGTTCGGGTAGCCCGTGATAGGAAAATAAGACGTGGTCATAGCTGTCGAGGTCATAACCTTCGGCCATCGCGCAGGCTGCATCGATATAGCCCGAATGATCAAAAAATTGATTGACGATGCTGATCTCAGGAATGACCCACCATTTTTGGATGATCTCGAGCGCGCGCTCAATGGCGGATCCAGAGGATGCACTCGCGTATTGAGGGAACAAAGGAATGATCACGATGCGGCTGTAATTGGCTAGCCGCATCCTTTCGAGCGCCGCGTCTAGAGAAGGCTCGCGGTAGCGCATGGCCACTTCAATAGTGACCTCTTCATCCTGAAACCGAGTAGCCAGGGCGTCCCGGGTCGCCAGCGTGTGCGTCAGAAGCGGCGAGGATCCACCCCCGAGTGCCCAAAGCTCACGATAGATCTTGGCGGACTTGGGGGATCTAAAAGGAACGATGATGCCGTTCACTAAAATCTTTCGCACCAGCCAGGGAAGATCAATCACCCGCGGATCGTTGAGAAATTCACCCAGATAACGGGCAACATCCAAGGTGGAGGGACTATCGGGTGTGCCGAGCTGGATCAGAAGGACGCCGGTTTTCTGTTGCATGAATAAGGGTTACGCTAAGTGGGAGTGGGGCCCTAGAGCCTTGGGCATTCAGGCAAATTCTAGCAAAGCGCCTCTTGGCTGAGGGGGCTGCTTCAGATTCCTCATATGGAGAGGGTTAAAAGCGTGGGTAATCGATCGCATGAACATCAGGCCGATCGTAAGGTCGGTGCCACTGAAGAATCCATGGTGGGTTTTGCCGGCTTTCATCGTCGAGGGGACGCGACGGGCGGGGAGGGGCTGCTTAAAATCACCCAGCGTCAACGAGCGGATGGCTCTGGATATCTCACCCTCACCTTTGTTCTGGACGCCGAGGGGCGCGAGCTTCGAGGGCGGCAGTTGGCTCTTTTGGATGAAAACGCTTTACGGGCGGCCCTGGGGCCCCGGTTCGAGATGGTCATGGACCTGCCGCTGAGGGGGCGAGCACCGGAATCCAGCCATTGGATCGAAGAATTCGATTTCTTCTTCCGTCCCTTAGATCCCTTTCCGGTCCCTTTCGTCTCTGAGGTTCTTTTGCCTGTTCTGGAAGAGCAATTGCAACTCGAATTTGAAGCCTTAAGCGACTGGGTTGAGCATCCGGCCCTTCAGGCAGACGTCCCTCCTCCTTCGATCGGGCAACGATTTCTCCGCTGGCTGCGATTAGCCTAGGCGGAAGGCCGATATCTCAGAACGCAGTTCGTCGATGGCGGCTTCAAGCCGGTGAGTAGCCGCCCGGGTTTCGTCCAGAGATTGCGCTGAAACCCTCACGCTTTCGGTCAGGGTGACCATGGAGTCACGAATTTGACGGGCACCAGCCGACTGCGAGCGCATCCCTTCGTGTACGGCCTCGAACTGGGGCAGAAGATCCTGAACCAACTGAATGATCGTCCCAAAGCGCTCGCCAATCAGATGGGTATCCGAGACACTCCGATTGACCTGCTCGGAAAACTTGTCCATTTCCACCACGCCGCCCGTCACCGAATCCTGCATCTCCCGGATCATTCGTTCGATATCCAGTGTGGCCACGGCGGTTTGATCGGCCAGGCGACGAATTTCGCGAGCCAGAACGGCAAATCCGACCCCATATTCACCGGCCTTTTCAGCTTCGATCGAGGCATTCAGTGAAAGCAGGTTGGTCTGATCGGCAATCTTGGTGATGGTGGTTGTGACAGAGCCGATGATATTTGTTTTTTGGCTGATCTGACCCAGACGGTCGGAGATCGAATGGGTGGCATCCGAAAGGCTCCGCATGGTGGTTTCCATCGTTCCAATCGCATTCTGGCCGGAGTTGGCGAGCTCTTGGGTGTGGTCCGTCACGGTACTGATGCGGGTCATCCGCTGCAGTAATTCTTCAGAGGTCGCAGAGATTTCCTTGGTGGCTGCAGCAATTTCAGTCGTGGTGGAGCCGAGATTCTTGACCTCGTCACTTTGCGTACGCGTCATGGCGCTCAGACTATTGGCCGTCGAGACCAGATCAATCGTGGATCGTTGAACCTGACTGATGAGCGAGTTGAGATCATTGACCATCTTGCCGAGGGCGTTGAGTAGCTTGCTGGTCTCATCGCTGCCATAGGCTGAAAGATCGCCCGAGAGATCGCCGGCCGCTACTCGCTCCGCGGCCTGGACCGCTGTCCGGATGGGGCCTGAAATCGAACGGGCCACCATGAGCGCAATCAGAAGAATGGGCGTGATGATCGCGGCGACTGCGCCAAAAAGAGCCATGCGTTGATCGCCGACCATGTCGGTGGCTTCAGAGAAGTTCTGTTCGATCGCGATTCCCCAGCGGAAGGAAGGAACATAGATCCAGGATGCCAGAACATCGGTTTTGAGAACGCTGCGAACCCTGCCTCCCCCCAAATTGCCGATGACGGCATTTTGAATGTCGTTGCCATAGGGAGCTCCGACCCCGACATTCACCTTGAATGCCGCATCTGGACGTCCGCGAATGGGGGCGACGACATGAATGACTTCGTCTTTCAAGGCACCGACGATCACGTTTCCAGTACGTCCAAGGCCCGTGTAGTTGGTCAGGATCTCGAGAATCTCCTTGTCATTGATCTGCAGGATCACCAGCCCGGCCTTAGTGCCATCCTCACGGATGATCGGTGCGGACACGAATCCTTGGGGGAGCTCACTCCCAGGATAGACATCAAAATCGGAGATATCGGGCTCAAGAAGCGTCAATGAACGTTTGACCAGTTGCCCGAGAGGGCTGTCCCGAAGCGGGCCGTTGACGAGGCTGCTTCCGAGATCGAATCGATTAGTGCTCTGGTAGAGAACATTGCCTTTGGGGCAAACGACGATGACATCCAGAAAACCCAGGTTGGAGGCAAAAAGGCTGGTCAGACGCCCCATGACTTCAACTTGTTCAATTCGGTCATTGGCGGTGGCTTTTGGATTGGCCAGTGTCATGGCGGCATTCGCGATCCGTCCGATTCGCCCAATCATGGCGGCACTTCGAGTACGGTCGTAGGCCAGAATCTCGAGGGAGCTGGCCTTGTCACGAGCGACCATCCCCAGCTTTTCAAGGACATCCTCTTGCAGTGCGCGATTCGAGACCCGGTCGACCGTAATGCTGATGATCAGCATGGGGACCAGCAACAGGACGGTAAACCAAAAGACCAGTCGAGTGGCGAGTGATCGGTGTTGGATGCCCAGTCCCCAGGAAGGCCATCGGGTCATGGTTGTTCTTCCGGTGACTGCATGGTCCGACGATTCATCCAGTGATGGTCCCAGCTGTTGAAGAGACTGGAGAGAAAATTGTCCCACTCGCCAATGGAGCGGGACCCGGGATAGGGGACGGGCCGAATGGCATGGTCTGCCGACCAGACGATCCGGATGGTCTGGTTTCCTTCAATCTGACCGATGTTGAACGAGCGCCAGGTGTGCCGCGTGGAGGGGTCTACGGTGATGATGCCTTCGGGAGCGTCCAGATTGATGCCCAACAGGGCGTGGTTGACCTCCTCGGGATCTACAGTGCCCGAGCGCTCCACAGCCCGTGCCCAGAGCAACGCACTGAAATAAGCGGTTTCCATGACGTCGCTGACAACACGAGCGTCCCCGTATTTGCGACGGAAGCGTTCGACAAAGGCTTGGTTGGTGGGGCGGGTAATCGATTGAAAATAGCCCCACGCCGCGTAGTGGCCATTGATATCAGCCCCAGGAAGCCCCTGGATCTCCGTCTCGGCGATGGAAAAGGAGATGATCGGAATTTGCCGAGAGGTGAGACCTGCGGTCCGAAATTCGTGATAAAGCGCGGGGTTAGAGTCACCGACGACCGTGCTGAGAACAACATCCGGTTGACTGGCTTTGATGGCAGCCACTGACTCACGGGCATCCAGACTTCCGAAAGGAAGGTAACTCTCTCCGACCACGGTGCCGCCCAAAGCCCGGATCTGGTCGCGCACGATGGCGTTGACGGCATGTGGCCAGACGTAGTCGGAACCGAGCAGATAAAAGCGTGTCCCGATGTTCTCATAGGCCCAGTTGACGGCTGGAAGAACCTGCTGATTTGGAGCGGCTCCGGTATAGATGATGTTCGGCGAGCGTTCCAGTCCCTCGTAGGCCATCGGATAAATCATCAGGGCATTGTGCCGCTCAATGATTGGCCGGACGCTCTTGCGGCAGGCTGAGGTCCAGCAACCGATGATGGCGCTGACCTTGTCCTTGTCGAGAAGCTGCTCGGCTTTGCGTATCGCACTTTCTGCGTGCGAACCGGTGTCGGCGATGACAGCCTCGAGTGGTCTTCCAAGAATGCCACCGTCCTGATTGATTTCCTCAATGGCCAGAAGCTCGGCTTCGACCATCGGGTTTTCACTCACCGCCATGGGGCCCGAAAGGGCATGCAACAAGCCGATCTTGACGCTGGTCTGGGAATGGCTATAACGCCAGCCCGCGAACAGAGCCGCGACGACCGTTAGAGTCAGTAAGAGTCCCGCAGCAATCGGGTTCCCTTTCAGCCAGGCCCCGATGGTGGCGGGTAGGCTGCTCGACTTCATGGCTTAGAGAGCGTCTTCGACGGAGGGAACAATAACGAACAGCTTGCTGAAACCGCTGATCTCGAATACATCCATCAATGTCGCATTCAGTCCGGCCAGTTTGACGCGTCCGCCATTGGGCTCAAGCCGTTTGGCCACCAGTAGGATGACCCGAAGACCTGCGCTGCTGATGAAGTTGACCTGACTCAGATCCATGACCATCTGCGTCTCCCCCTTCTCGATCCATTCGAGGCATTGGGTTTCGAGATCCTTGGCGCAGCTGGCATCGATGCGGCCGCCAAGGGTAAAGACCAGAGAATTGGCTTTTTTTTCTGTGTTGATAGAGAGCATGGCGGTGGTTCCGTATGGCGGGGGGGTTGTTAGTCAATGACCGGCAGGAAAGAGGTATTGTCAGGGTCTGTCGCCCAAAGATCCCCCGACTCGAGGTCAAACCACCAGCCATGAAGGCGAAGCTGGCCCTTGGCCATTCGCTCTGCAATCCATGGGTAGGTCTTTAGGTTAGACAAGGATCCGCGAATGGCGGCCCGCTCGGTGAGGTTCTGATATTGAGTGAGTGTTTCAATATCGACTTTTCCATTGTTTTCGGGGTGCAGGGTCTTTCCCTCCGGATCCAGGAGGTATCTGGAGCACCCATCCAGCGCGACTGAGACCCAGGTCTCGATGAAGTCACTTTCGATTCCTTGTCCTGCAAGACCGGAAAGCAGCGCCTTGATCCCGCCGCAGCAGGCATGTCCAAGTACGACGATATGTTGGACTTCGAGATGACGCACCGCATACTCAATGGCGGCCCGTGCGCCGTCGACATGACCGGCTTGGTGATAAGGTGGAACCAGATTGGCCACATTGCGGATGACAAAGATGTCACCGGGTTCAGCGCCCGTCAGAAGCGCAGGATCCACGCGCGAGTCGCTGCAGGCAATCAAAAGAACCTTGGGATTTTGACCGTGCTCGGTGAGATCTCTCATCCGCTCCGGGGCAATTCGGTAATACCGATCCTGGAACCCCTTAATCCCATTCAATAATTGGTCAAGAACCTGATCCGAATCCGTCGACATCTGATGTACCGTAGGGAAGCCGTTCGGTCGTCGTTTAAACCGCACTTGTAATTGGCTTGAGCTAAGCCACATAAGCCCGGATTCTATACTATTATCCGTCCATCACACCGGTTGTTAAGGTCCTAGAGGTCAGCCCAGATCCCCTCCTTGCACCTGGAGCCCCAGTCCAACGATAGAGGCCTTGAATGTCCCAGCCCTTGAGCCCCGATCACCGGCATATCCTTCGACTGGAGATGGCCGTCGAGCAGGCTTGCCTTGTGCAATTGGCGAAGGCAATCGAAACGCTGGGCGAGGAGGAGGGTTGGGATCCTGCCCTCAGCTTCCAGGTCGATCTTGTCCTCGAAGAGCTCGTCCAAAACGTTATTTCTTATGGCTATCCGGATGGGCGCCCCGGTCAGGTCGTCGTGTCGATCGAATGCGCCGATGGTCATCTGCGAATGCGGGTTGAGGATGACGGACACGCGTTTGATCCCTTAGGACTCCCCGTTCCTGATCTCGAGGCCTCTATCGCCGACCGAAATATCGGTGGGCTGGGGATTCATTTCGCCCGGACGCTCACCGATACCCAAAACTATCGCCGGGTCGATGGTCGTAACTGCATCGAACTGGTCAAGCGGCTTCCAGATGCCTCCCTCTGACTCGCAGCAACATCTGCTCTTTCGGGTGGGCTCTGAATTTTTTGCGGTCGCTTTGCTCGAAATTGAGGTCATCCTGCCGGTTCCGGATCTGGAGCCCCTCGCGCAGGCACCCGCCCATGTCGCGGGAATTCTTCGCTATCGGGGGCGACTGATTCCCGTGATAGATGTTGGCGTCCTGCGGGGCGTCGGGCCAGTTCGACGCTTCATCAGTACGCGCCTGATTCTGGTTCAAAGCCCGGGTGGGGAGCCGTCGCGTCTCGCGTTACTGGTTGAGCACGCCCTTGAAGTGGCCCCTCTCTCAAGCGTTGATAGCCTTCCTGAGGCCGTTCTGGGAGAAGGCGGGCATTGGCTGCATTCCGACGTTTTGACAACGGGATCTTCCTTGGTTCGGGCCGTCAATTGGTCCTCATTGCTGACGCCTGATTTAGCAACGCTTTGTCCGATCGAGGGCATTTCGTGATTTCAATCACAGAAATCAGACGATGGCTGGAAGAAACCTACGGGCTCAATCTGGACGTCGTTGGTACGGATGCGCTGGAGCGCAATGTCGCTCGGCGCGTCAGAATGCTCAATTGTTCAGGGATGACGGACTATGTCAGGTTCTGGCGGAGCGATTCAGGTGAAAGAAATCTCCTGCTTCAGGAAATGCTGGTCAGCGAAACCTGGTTTTTTCGAGAGCCTCCGGCCTTTGAGGTCCTCAAGCAATGGCTTTTGGAGCGCATGAAGCAGTGGGCCTCAGGCCAACGACTCAGAATTCTGGTCCTTCCTTGTGCTACGGGCGAGGAAGCCTGGTCGGTCGCTGCCGTCATTCATGCCCTTGGAATTCCTGCCGAGCAGGTAGACATCGAAGCCATGGATGTGAATGCCGACGCCTTGGAACGGGCCAGAGAAGGGCTTTACCCCCTCCGAAAGTCAAAGGGCCAGATTCCCCTGGCGCCGTTGGGTTCATCCAATGGGGAGACCATCTCCGTCGATCCCGCGCTTCGGCCGATGGTGCATTTTGAGGTGGCCAATGCGATGGATCGCGGATTATTTCAATCGCGCCCGAGCTACGATGTGATTTTCTGCAGGAATCTTCTGATCTACATGAGACCCTGCGCTCGGCTCCGAGTCTGCGAGACGCTGGCTGCCAGTCTGTCGGTCGAGGGGCTTCTCTTTCTTGGCCATGCCGAGCAGCCTCCCCCCGATCAAGGATGGCAACGCCTTCGGGTGAGTGGAGCGTTCGCCTGGCATCGGGAGGCATCGGTCAAGGTGATGGGCCTCATGGGTCCAAAAGGCAGCGTGCAAGAGATGGAAGTGTTGTCTTCGCATGGGTTGGGAGACTGACTTGAGGGACGACTCCACGATCGAGGTTCAGGATATCGCCCCCGAGTGTTGGAAAACCATCGGGACGTTTGGCGACCGCTCCTGCTATCGTCTTTCTGAAGAAATCCATTGTCGGAACTGCGAGGTCTATCGCGCAGGCGGTCGTCATCTTCTGGATCGTCCCCAGCCCGAAGCCTATCGGGAAGAGTTGACCCGCCAATTGGCAGAGCCGGAAGTGCTTCTTGACGAAAAGCCGCTTGAACTGGTTCTGTTTCGAATTGGGGGGGCTTGGCTTGCATTGCCTGCCTCCTGTTTTTCGCGAACCCTTCCGATCTTGCCGGTTACCCCGATGCCTGGGCGAAGCAATGCAGTCTTTCAAGGTATGGTCAATGCGCATGGGGATATCCGACTTTGTGCTTCGCTGATTCCACTGATCGGTGAGGAAATTGATCGACCGGTGATCGATGTCTCGGCTCGAGTGTTCCCACGAATGCTTGAAATCAACTTTCAAGGTCAGATTTGGGTCTATGCCTCGGATGAAGTGGTGGGTTCGATCGAGTGCGAACTGAATACCCTCGAGCCCCTTCCCCCCAATCTGGCCATCGCGAGCCAAGGTCTGGTGAGAGGGTTGTTTGTGTGGTTCGGCCTTCGGGTGGCCTTGCTGGATCATGAGCGTTTGTTTGAACTGTTTGAGGAGGCATTGGAGTGACGGCGCCTGATCCTTTCCTTCTGGGCCTGTTTCGAGAGGAGATGTCGGCTCATAGCGCAGTCCTCACAGATGGCCTCCTCGCAATGGAGCGTGACGGCGGGGGGCTCACTTCGCAGTCGACGGAGCCCCTGATGCGTGCCGCGCACTCGCTGAAAGGGGCAGCACGCGTCGTTGATTTGGGTGAGGTCTCCCGGGTCGCACACCGAATGGAAGATGTGTTTGTGGCCATGGGCGAGGGTCGAATGACGGTGAGTCCGGATCTGGTGGACCACTTGTTAGGGGCTCTGGACTGGATGGTTTCGGTGGGGGATGTTCCCGACGAAGCGCTTGAGGCCTGGATCAGTGCGCATACGGCAGAAGCCGATGCTTGGGAGTCACGCCTGGCGGGCTGGCTTCCCGCCGCCTCGACAGGGCAGGCTCAGCCCCTATTGGATGATGCCGAAACCCCCGAGCCCGATGCCGAAGAGGTCGAAGGCCTGCCGCCTGCTGACGTCCCGAATCGAGGGGGGCAGACCCCTGAGCCACAAAGTTTGGCGGCGGAGAGCGGAGGATCTGAGCGAGCCTCTGATCCTGAGGCCAGTGTCCGCATCTCGGCCGAAAATCTGAGTCAGATGCTTGCCCATTCGGCAGATCTCTTGCTGGAGGCACGACGATTGGATGCCTTGGCCCGTAATGCGCGATTCACGACCCGGCGGGTCAGGGCCGTTGCCGCGACCCAGGGTGGAGCGACAGATGCCGGTGGGAATTGGGTGGTCAGAGAGGAACTGACCGAATTGGGACATTTGCTGGAATCCGACGATGAGCACCTCATCCAGCTTTCAAGCCGGCTCAACTTTCTCTCGGAACGTCTCCACGCCCTGGTTTTGAGGGGGCGACTGAGGCCTTTTTCCGAGGGAGTGCAGGGATTTCCTCGTCTGGTTCGTGATCTGGCGCGGGATCTTGGAAAATCGGTCGATTTTTCCATTTTGGGGGGCGCGACCCTGATCGATCGAGACATTCTCACCCGGCTTGATGCGCCGTTGAACCATTTACTAAGAAATGCGCTGGATCATGGGATTGAGACGCCAGCGCAACGCGAAAGTCTCGGCAAATCCCCGGTGGGTAAATTATCTCTGGAAGCTCGCCATCTCAATGGACGTCTGCTGATCACCCTGACGGATGATGGGGGAGGGATTGACTGCGAGCGACTTCGAGAAAAAATCATCCAGAGGGGACTGGTGAGCCCTGAGATGTCCGGTCGCCTGACGGAACAGGAGTTATTCGCCTTCCTTTTTCTGCCGGGGATCACCACAAGGGAAACCGTCAGTCAGATTTCAGGGAGAGGCGTGGGGCTCGATGTGGTCCAGACCATGATCCATGGTTGCGGTGGCTCCATCCGGGTGTCTTCCGAGCCTCACTTGGGAACCCGCTTTGAATGTCAGTTGCCGGTGACACGCTCGGTGGTGAGGTGTCTGAGAATTGAGGTCGACGGGCACGGCTATGCTTTTCCCCTGTCCCGTATCCATCGGGCCGAGCGCATTGCGACAAGTCGGGTGGAGTCCATGGAGTCGATGCGTTTCTTCCGGGGTGATGAAGGCCATGTGGCGCTCTTTTCAGCGCGCGCATTGATGAGGCTTGAAAAGATCGAGGATCCTTCAAGGGATCTGGCTCTGGTCCTTTTTGAGCTTGAGGGTCGCAGATATGCGCTGGAAGTGGATCGTCTGGTGGGGGAAATGGATCTGGTCGTTCGCCCGCTGGACCCCCGTTTGGGCAAGGTCGCTCACTTCAGTACCGTTTCAATCGACAGTGAAGGTCGACCGATCCTCATCGCCGATGTGGATGATCTCATTCGAACCTTTGATCGGCTGGCTGGCAAGGAGGTCGGGGCGAAGTTGCCTCACCAGCAAGAAAAGGGTGCCGAGAACCTCCGTATTCTAGTGGTGGATGATTCCCTGACGGTTCGAGAAGTCGAACGCAAGTTGCTTCAGGATGCCGGCTACGAGGTTGAAACAGCGGTGGATGGGGTGGATGGCTGGAACCAATTGGCGAAGGGCCGATTTGCCCTTATGGTCACTGATGTCGATATGCCGCGGATGAATGGAATCGAGCTGGTGACGCGCATCAAGGCGGATGAGCGTTTTTGTGATCTACCGATCGTGATTGTTTCGTACAAGGATCGCGAGGAGGATCGTCAGATGGGGCTCAGTGCGGGTGCAGATTATTATTTGACCAAAGGGAGTGTTCACGACAAGGGTCTTTTGGCGGCAGTTCGAGATTTGATTGGCTCACCGGAGGACGCTTGAAAGTTGCCATTGCCCATCCTGAAGTCGCGGTTCGGCAACGGTTGAACGTCATTCTTCAGGACAGTTTTGGCGTCGAGTGTGCGTGGGAGGCCGATGATAGCCGGGGCGTCCGGTTCCGTTTCCAGAAGGAGCCCCCAGACATCTTGCTGTTATCGCTAGAGCTTCAGGGTGAAGGTGTTTCTGATTTGACCCGTGACCTGATCCGCGACGCACCCTGTGCCATCTTGCTCCTCGAAGGCAGCGGCTCCTCGGATGTTTCGACAGTTTTTGATTGTCTGGGCCATGGAGCCACCGATGTTGCTCGCTTGCCCGAGCGTCCTTTGGCTGCGAAACCGGAGGCATGGGCCAATCTTCGAGCGCGCTTTGCGACCTTGAAGACTCTGGCAGGCCGGGATCGAAATGAGGTGGGGATGGCTCCGGCGGGAGAGGCTCCCGGCGCTCCGCATCTGAACGCTCCTCCGATCGTGGCCTTGGGGGCTTCAACGGGAGGTCCGAAAGCGCTTGCGACCATTCTGGGCGCTTTTCCCGACACCTTTCCGGCGGCCGTTGTCATTGTTCAACATCTCGATGCGCACTTCTATCAGGGGCTATCCGAATGGCTCGCGCATGGAAGCCGCTTGCCGGTCGTGGCGGTGGATGCTCCGATGACGCTTGAGGCGGGGACCGTCTACTTGGCGGCCCGGCCGGAACATGTGGTGATGTCGCCGGGGGATCGACTCAGTTTTACTCGTGAGTGGCCGGAATTGGTCAGTCGCCCTTCCATTGATGTGCTCTTCAGAAGTCTGGCCGAAATTCGGGGAGCCCGTGGGGTGGCGGCGCTGATGACAGGGATGGGGCGAGATGGGGCCGAAGGGCTTTTGGCCCTCCGGCGCGCCGGTTTCTATACGATAGCCCAGGACGCCCCCTCATCAGTTGTTTATGGAATGCCCCGGGTGGCAGCGGAAATAGGTGCCGCGACTACGGTGCTGCCGCTGGACCGGATTGGTCGTCGAATTGTAGAAAAGGTCGAGGGCCTCATGGCCTCTGAACACGATATAGGAACCCACGGATGACCGAATCAGGAATGTTTTTCGCCACGCGCAATCATGTGGCCCGTGTGCTGCTGATTGATGACCAACGCATCATTGGTGAGGCTGTTCGACGCATGCTGGAAGGGGCGATCGACATCGAGTACCACTTCCTTCAGGATCCCGCGGAGGCGGTGGCAAAAGCGCGAGAGTTGAAGCCGACCCTGATTCTTCAGGATCTCGTCATGCCAGGGGTGGACGGTATCGATCTGGTGCGCCAGTTTCGTCAGGATGAGGCGACGCGCATGATTCCCTTGGTGGTCCTTTCCAGCAAGGAAGAAGCAGCGACCAAGGCAGAGGCCTTCGCCGCGGGAGCTAATGACTATCTGGTGAAACTTCCGGACCCCGTTGAGCTGATCGCGCGCATTCGCTACCACTCCTCGGCGTATCTTTCACTGATGGAGCGCAAGGAGGCCTACCTGGCGCTCGAAGCCAGCCAACAACAGCTGGCTGCGGAGCTTTCAGAGGCTGCCGACTACGTCCGATCACAGTTCTCCCCCCCCATCGGCGAAGGGCCGGTCAGAACCTCTTGGTTGTTCAAACCCTGTAGCTCACTCGGCGGGGACTCCTTCGGATATTTCAATGTCGATGACGATCATTTTGCGATGTTCCTGCTGGATGTCTGCAACCACGGGATCGGTTGTGCGTTGCTGTCGGTCAATGCCATGAATGCCTTGCAGCATCAGGCCCTCCCGGATGTGGATTATCGCGAGCCGATCAAGGTCATGGAGGCACTGAATACCGCATTTCCGATGGAGAAGCACAACAATCTCTATTTCACGATTTGGTACGGTGTCTTTCAGTGGAGTACTCGCAAGATCCGTTACACCAGTGCGGGGCACCCCCCAGCCATTCTCCTGACGCCTTCAGGACTCGAGCAGCTCAAGTGTCGCGCGATGCCAATTGGGACGTATGAGGGCAATACCTTTGAGGAGGGGGTTTCGGTCATTCCTGAAGGCGCGAAACTTTACATCTACAGTGATGGCCTCTACGAGATCCAGACGCGTGATGGGGCCGAGCTTGAGTTCACGGTGTTTCTCGATGAGCTGCAAAGGCCTGAGGTTGAGCCGGGTCGCAAGGTCCATGAGGTGCTTGAAACGATGGCGGGCCTTCAGGGCCGGGCGCATTTCGATGATGATGTCTCGATGGTGGAGTTGCTGTTTTGAGGTCAAAAAAAGTGAAGTTGATTTCGGTCGTTGGGCTCTTGGTTCTGGGAGTCGCCCTGAGCGCTTGTGCCGAGCGGACGCCGCGCGCCGGCCAGAGTCTCAATCGGGGACAGGATGCCCTCGAGGTCGCCCGGGCCGAGGCGGTCTTGAACTTTAGTTGTCCCAAGATGAAGGCCGATCCCCAGGTGGGCAAGGTTCGGGAGAACGATGCGGAAAGCGGCCTTTTTAGTGAGTACTTGGTTCGGGTCACCGGGTGCGGACAGACAGCCGAATATCGGGTCAGTTGCCGGGCTGGAGGACTCTGCGCGGTTGAGGAGTAACTCAGAGCCGAGCCGGTGAATGTGCCATGCTCTGTGCGATATCCTCGTTGAATTGGTCTATCGCCTCGAGCGTCACCTCGTCGAGGACATGCGCTTCGACGAAGCTCGGTTGGAGCGTTGCGGAGTAACTTCCAAGGGCCAAAAGTCGGGTGAGTGTTTCCGTATTTCGAATGCTGGCGGCGACTAACTTAACCCCACTGTCCTGAAGTCGAACACAGGCTTCGATCAAGGGCCACGGATTTTGCCCCTTGGCCTCGATACGCCCAAGGTAGGGCGCCACATAATCGGCCCCGACGGATCGGGCCCACAGCAGTTGGATGGGGCTCGAAAGTCCCGTCAAAAGGATCGGGACATCCAGTTGCCGAAGTCGATGAATGACCGGGCTCCATCCGGGATGACAGGGCACCTTGATGACCAGTTTGGTCCGGCTGATTGCCGCGGCAGGAAGGAGCTCCACGAGCCACGCTGAAATTTCCTCGGGATCCGGTCGCGGCGCTTGGAGCATGAGTTCTGGTACGCGTCTTTCGCCGGCCTGGTGCACCAGGTATCGATAGGTTTCAAGGGTGACAGGAAGGCCTGCACGGTGAATAAGGGTCGGATTGGTTGTGACGCCGTGAAGTGACGGGCAGCCCTCGGGCAATGCCCAAAGTCCGGTATCAGCCGTATCAAGGTAAATTCGCATCTTCAGGACTCGATGTCCGAGAAAAAGCTGTTGTCCTCACCCGCTTCATGCAAGGCAATGCGGGTTGCCTGTGCTTCAAGGGCAGCCGATTGGCTTGAAGAAAGGGGAGCGGATCGATCGGGCCGGGCCCGCTCAAACTTTTCGAAGACGGGACGAATCTGGCTCTCAAAAACGCCCGGAGGAATCGGAATCAGGGTGCCGCTGGAGAGGTGAAAGCCGTCGAACATCACGATGCGGCCGAGCAGAATGAGTCCTGCTTGCCCTGTCGAAGCGAGGCCAAGATCGATCAGCTCAATCGGCTCCTCCTGGATGAGGTCCACGAGTTTGGCGCCGCGATGGGGCGTGATGGATTCGACCATGAAGGTTGAAAAGCGGGCTTTGGTGAGGGCATCCAACCAGGCCGATTCCTTCTCGTCGGCGGAGGTTTCCAGCGTTCGCTCGATGACATTTTTGCCCGCACGTCTGAAATGATGCAGGCAGTAGTCATACGCAATGGCAATTTCGTCATCCTGATTAATGATGAGTGTTCCCGACTTCACCAGGCCCAGTTTCTTGGCGCATTCGGGAAGGGCCGGTTTGGGAAGCTCCTTGATCATGCGAATCTGAAGGTCACGGCTCATCGCACGGGCAGCCCGGTAGCGATCCAGAATCTCAGTGTCAGAGGAGGCATGGCCGAAGCCAAAAAGCCGTTTGAACCAGGCCATAGTGTTTCCGCTGTTCAGGTGGTGGAGGACAAAATCCTAGAAGATTTGAAGACAAAGCGCGATTGTCATACTCCCTTGAGTCCAATTTGCTAGAATCTCCGGCCGTTTTCAAGATTGCCCCCGGATGGCTCAAAAGCTTTATATCGAAACCCTCGGATGCCAGATGAACGAGTATGACTCCGCCAAGATGCGGGACGTACTGGAGGCATCGCACGGCTTCGAATTGACGGAGAACCCGGAAGAAGCCGACGTGCTTCTGATGAATACCTGCTCTGTGCGCGAGAAAGCCCAGGAAAAGGTGTTCTCCGAGCTGGGTCGCTGGAGGCCCCTCAAACAGGCCAAACCCGACCTAGTGATTGGCGTCGGCGGCTGTGTCGCCAGCCAGGAGGGTGAGTTTCTCCAGAAGCGAGCCCCATACGTTGACTTGGTTTTCGGACCGCAGACGTTGCATCGCTTGCCCCAGTTGTTGGATCAGGTGCGTAACGAAAAGACGCCAGCCATCGACGTTTCCTTTCCCGAAATCGAAAAATTTGATGCGCTACCTGAACCGCGGGCCGAGGGACCCAAGGCTTTCGTCTCGATCATGGAAGGTTGCAGCAAATACTGCACTTTCTGTGTGGTGCCCTATACCCGGGGAGAGGAGATTAGTCGACCCCTCGATGACGTGATTGCCGAACTCGTCGCTCTGGCTGATCAAGGTGTCCGGGAAATTATCCTTCTGGGTCAGAACGTCAATGCGTATCGCGGGGCCATGGAGGATGGCGAAATCGCCGACTTCGCGTTGCTGCTCCATTATGTTTCTGCCATTGAGGGTATTGACCGCATTCGCTATACGACGTCCCACCCGGTTGAATTTTCTGACAGTCTGATTGCGGCCTACGCTGAGCTCCCGAAGCTCGTGGGCCATCTTCATCTTCCTGTTCAGAGCGGTAGCAACCGAATCCTGGCTCAGATGAAGCGGGGTCATACCCGTGAGGAATATATCGACAAGATCCGCCGACTCAGGGATCTGCGTCCAGACCTCTCCCTCTCGTCGGATTTCATCGTGGGTTACCCAGGAGAAACTGAGGCTGATTTTGAAGACACCATGGATCTCATCGAGACCTTGGGTTTTGATCATTCGTACAGTTTCATTTACAGCCCCAGACCGGGGACGCCTGCAGCGGATTTATCCGACGATGTCAGTTCCGAAGAGAAAAAGCGCCGCTTGCAGCGCCTCCAGAATCGGATCAACGAGATGTCAGCGGCCCTTTCTCGCTCGATGGTGAATTCGGTGCAGACGGTGCTCGTCGAGGGAACCTCCAAGAAGGATGGTCGAGAGCTTTCCGGACGCACCGAGAACAATCGAGTGGTGAATTTCCCCGGCGATCCCCGCATGATTGGCCAGTTCGTTGATGTCCTGATCACCGATGCCATGCCGAACTCACTGAGAGGTCGCTGGCTCCCTTCATCATCGGCAGCCGCTACCGAGGTATCCCCTCATGAAGTTCGTCCTTGAGTACTAGCCACGCCACCCGCCATCTTCGGTTGACCCCGGATGACAATGAGAGGCTGGCCAGCCTATGCGGCCAGTTTGATGAGCACTTGCGGCAGATCGAGAGGCGCCTCGGAGTCGAAATCGCCAATCGCGGCGCAGAATTTACGCTTTTGGGTGACGAGCGGGCAATTGCTGCGGCCCAGGGCGTGATCGAGAGCCTGTTTGTGGCCAGTGCGGAAGAAGTCATTACGCCGGAACGCGTACATCTCTCTCTTCAGGACGCCAATATTGAGTCGTTGTTGGCCGGCGAACCCACATCCAGTGCCCCGGTTCTCAAAACCCGGCGGGGTGTGATTCGGCCCCGGGGTCTTAACCAACAGCACTATCTGCAGTGCATCAGCCAAAACGACATCAATTTCGGGATTGGGCCTGCCGGAACCGGCAAGACCTATCTGGCGGTGGCCTGCGCCGTTGCGGCGCTGGAACGCGAGGAAGTTCGCCGGCTGATTCTTGCCCGTCCGGCCGTTGAGGCCGGAGAAAAACTGGGGTTTCTGCCGGGTGACATGACGCAGAAAGTCGATCCCTACCTTCGACCGCTTTACGATGCACTCTATGAGATGCTCGGTTTCGAGCGAGTGGCCAAATTGATTGAACGGAATGTGATCGAGGTTGCGCCGCTGGCGTTCATGCGCGGGCGAACTCTCAATGACTCCTTCATTATTCTGGATGAAGCCCAAAACACGACGGTAGAACAGATCAAGATGTTTCTGACGCGTGTTGGGTTTGGTTCCAAAGCCGTCGTGACCGGTGACATCACCCAGATCGATCTCCCACGCAACAAAGAATCCGGCCTTCGCCACGTCCTCGACGTGTTGCGGGAAGTCGAAGGCATCAGCTTTACCTTTTTTGGTTCGCATGATGTGGTCCGACATCCTCTGGTTCAGCGAATCGTGGCCGCTTACGAGGCCTATGATCTTCAAAAGCCCCGGGATGAATATGCTCGTTGATCTCGACGTGGCCTGCGAGGAGGTCATTCCGGAGTTTACGTCTTTTGAGCGCTGGGCCAGTGCGGCCTGCGATAAGGCAGATGCTGAACTTTCGGTGCGCATCGTGGGTCTTGAGGAGAGCGCCGAACTGAATGAGACCTATCGGAAAAAAGAAGGTCCAACTAACGTGTTGAGCTTTCCCTGCGAAGTTCCGGCAGGGGTACCCTGCGATCTTCTGGGGGATCTCGTCATTTGTGCCCCGGTCGTTGAGAGAGAGGCACGTGAGCAAGGCAAGCTTGCTGAGGCGCACTGGGCCCACATGGTGGTCCATGGTGTCCTGCACCTTCAAGGTTACGACCATATTGAAACCCGCGACGCAGAGCGCATGGAAGCCCTTGAAGTCGAGATTATGGCCCGTCTGGGCTTTGCTAATCCCTACGAAAATGAGGACCCCCCTGCATGAGCGAGGAATCCGGCGGCGAGCATCGAAATTGGCTCGAACGTCTGACGCATTTTGTCTCTGGTGAACCGGAAGACCGAGATGACCTTCTAGAACTCCTGAGAACTGCGCAAAAGCGCAATCTGATTGAACAGGAGGCGCTCTCCATGATTGAGGGCGTGCTTCAGGTTTCGGAACTTCGAGTCCGGGACATCAGCATTCCGCGATCCCAGATGGTGGTGGTCCCCCAGGATGCCGAGATCGAGGCCATCTTTCCTTTGGTTGCTGAAACGGCGCATTCCCGCTATCCGGTGATTGGTGAGGATCGAACCGAGGTGGTCGGGATCCTTCTGGTCAAGGATCTTTTGCTCCACAGTGTGCGAAACCGCAACCGACTGGTCCGTGAAGTCATGCGCCCGGCGCTGTTTGTCCCGGATTCAAAACGCCTCAATGTGCTGCTGATGGAATTTCGTGCAACCCGAAGTCACATGGCCATCGTGGTGGATGAGTACGGGGCTGCCGCGGGCTTGGTCACGATCGAGGACGTCCTGGAACAAATTGTCGGGGATATCGAAGACGAATACGATTTCGGTGAGGAAGAATTCATCTTCCGGAAAACCGAGACCGAATTCACACTCAAGGCATTGACGCCCATCGACGATTTCAATGAATACTTTGAGGCGGAACTCACAGATGGCGAGTTCGATACGATCGGAGGCCTGATCGCTCACGAACTGGGACATGTGCCTAAACGCGGCGAGAAGTTGGACCTTGGCCGCTATCGTTTTACTGTCATCCGTGCGGACAGTCGCCGGGTCGAGTTGTTAAAGCTGGTCGTTCTTCCGGAAGACAGCGACGATTAGTCCGCAAGAACCGACCGACACTCGGTCGGCAAGGCAGGTTTCGGTGCCGAGGGGGTCTTGCGATCCGGGGTCGGCTCTGCAGGTTTTGAAAGCCACCAATCCAAGGCGTCGCAACCATCACCGGGGGGGATCGGCTCCTGGCGGACACACGATGGACTATCCGCAGGGCATGTCAGTCTCATGTGAAAGTGGTCCTCGTGGTAGTACCAGGGCCTGATCTTCCGAAGCCATCCGCGGTCCCCGGTCGTGCTTCGGCATAACTCATCCTTGATGCGGGCATTCACAAAAATTCGGTCCACTTCCGGTCGGTTGGCCGCCAGTTTCAGCATATGTGCATGGCTTTCGCTCCAAAGAGCGTAGTCGAGCCCATTGGTCAAAGGGTTCAGTACGCTGAAGGCCTTGACGTTCGAGCGATCACTGTTGGCTTTGAAATGGAGCGTGGGGCTGAGGTCAAACCAGACGTCGGCATCGAGCCCTGTCTGGTGGCTGCGATGACCAAACGGCATGGGACCGCCCCGGCTCATCCCAAGATCGCCGACATGCATCAGGCCCAAGCCATGAGCAATATCGTGCCCAAGCGAGCGGATGGCCTCAATGAGGGTGGGATGGCCCCAGTAACGATTCCGCTCCAGGTGCATGACGAGGTAGCCAGGGCCTTCGGCGGGGAGCATTCGGGCGCCGCGAACACAGCCCGCACTGGCCTCCCCAATGGAGCGGGCGGGGCCACTGGCCGGGACCTCGACTTCAGACCACGGATTGGCGAATGTCGGGGGAACCAGGAGACTGAGGGCGAGAATCATCCCGTGTGAAGTTCGGACCCGGATCATGGATTCTGTGACTCGTCGGTTTTTCCCGAGAGGCTGTTTCTCACATTGCTGAACCAGCCTTGGGCACGCGTCTGCTTGGTTTTCTGGATTTCATCTTCAAGGGCCAGTCGCTGTCTTTCCATGGCCAGAAGTTCGATTTCCCGTTGCAGATGGCCATGGACATCGGGAAAGCTGGATTCGCGCTGGTGTTTCTCCTCAAGGCTGGCCTTGAGCTCCAAATCCTTGACCTCACTCTCGAGGCGAATCCGCTCGCGCATGAGCCTGACATCACTCTCAATTCGTTCCCGTTGCCGCGCCTCTTCGGCGATCAATTGTTCCCGCGCCTTCAGGGTCAGCTCGGACTCCTGTGCCTTGATCATGTCGGTCTCGCGGCGCATCAGTTCCAAGACCTCGGACTGTTGTTCCAGTCGAAGCTTTTGTTCCATGAGATAGTGGTGATGTCGCTCGCGTGCCAGCCGCTCCTGCGATTCACGTTGGCGTTTGAGAAGTTGCAGGGCAACCAGATTACGGGCGGGGTCAGTTGAGGCGATATCGGCGTTGAGCTGGTCGGGATCGACTTCGGCAAAGGTGGCATCGATTCGGCATCGACAACGACTTTGCACATCCCGAAGGGCCAGAAGCTCCTGAACCAGATCCTCGATGTCGCGCTCGAGCCGACCATGGCCAAGCTCAAGCCAGGCCCCGGACTCCAGATCCCGAAGGGCCTCCTCCGCAGCATCCCGAATGACAGGATGGAAAAGGCTCCGAATGTGGTTGCCGAGATGATCCAGGTGATCGAGGTGCTGACGGGCAAAATGAACGGTGGGTTGGAAACGGATTTCCAGTGTCGCCGAGAAGGTGCATAGCTGCCCGAGGGCCGGAGGCGTCAGCCTCAGTGTCCAGTCTTCGATTCGAAGATCATAGACTCGATGGTGAAATTTTCGCGAGTAATCCCTGGGGCGGGGGAAGAGTCGTTTCCAGGGGCCCAAGTTCGACAGAACGACCCGGCGGTCGCCTTCGAAGCCGGCAATCCAGCGTCCATCTTCATCACCGAAGAGGAAATCAGACATGGAACTTTTGCCTCATGGCCTCGGTAAGGGCGTCTCGGTTTGCGCCCTCCCCAAGCTGTGTGGGGGCAATGTGCCTCAGCCGCTCTGCGATGATCGGATAGAGGTTGGGTGCGAACTCGACGACCCGTCGGCTTTTTTTGCGCAGATAACCTCGATTCAGGAGAAATGCCACGGTAAACATCCGGTGCCACTCAGAGACCCGTCTTGCACGTTCCAGCTCGGTTCGTTCCAAGCTGAATTCGAGTTCGTTGTTCTCATTGACGCGGAATTGGCTGAACTGGCGTAGCCCCTCAAAAGCCAAATTCTTTTCATGCGGGTTTAAAGGGCCTGGGGCCGTGGTTTCCAGACGATAAGAGAGGATCAGTGTGAAAAAATCGACCATGGCCGCACAGGCAAATGCAAACCATGAAATGTTCTTCCACATGTCAAAACTCGGCGTCATCTGCCGGGAAAATTCTTGGAAGGGTGCAATGCGGGGAGGCGGGACGGGGCTTCGGCCGTGGCTTGAAGCAATCTGATCGGCTTCGACGACCAGTTTCTGGAAGTTTTCGACCAGTCCGAGATATGCAGTACTGTCCTGAGTCGCGCTTGAAAACTTAAGAAGACTGGTTCGGGTATCGATGACGGCATGATCCAGGGGCTGGAGTTGGCTCTCCAGCGCTTTCAGTCGGCCCTGCTCACTCCCGAGGATTTCATTGAAATAGCTCCAGGTCTTTCCTTTGCCGACTTTCTGGCCCGCCATGCCAGGCGCTGCACTTAAGAACGCCTGCTTGGTCTCTCGGGATGCGGTTTCAATACGCTTTCGGTGTTCAAAGGCCAGCCCTGCCTTCAGGGCAACCACACCCTCAATATACTGACCAATGTCCTTCTCAAGCCGCGCGCCGCGATCCAGAAGGATCGATTCCCGCTCAGAAAATTCGTAGAACTTGAAGTAAGAGAAAGTGATCGAGACGGTCAGCGCAACCACCAGGGAGAGGAGGATACTCAGGAAACGCCCGGGGTTGGCCCGGAAGTGCATGGCCGCGATTTCAAGGGAGCAGATCACCACGATCGACTGGACAGCAATGGTGACGGTCAGGGCGATCCAGGGGGTGATGAAATAACTGAGGCCGTAATAGGTCGTATAACCCGAGGCAACACTGAGGCCCAGGACAATCGGGACCGAAAGGACCCGGAGTAGTCCGACGAAGGTGGTCTGGATCAGGTTAAGCCAGCCGCCAATGCGCCAAGGGGTTGATGAGCTCATTGAGTCGGTGTTTCCGTGCGTTTTCAACCGGTTTGGGTCGACGAATCGAATGGTTTTCCGATCGTCCGGGTGCGGTATGCTAACTGGGCTTGCGCTGGCTGTGAAGCCAGTCTGGCCTCCTCAAATCGATCCACTCTGGAAATGCCGAAATGATGCTGTTCTGGATTTTTCTCATCCTCGTCATCATCATCGTGGCCGGGAATGCCCTCATTCTGCTGCGAACGGCCCGTCCT
>Ga0207958_1000140_pt1 | contig 25748 bp, 28 predicted proteins | sample CryBogCBH27Jul07_FD_184606 | JGI IMG/M metagenome (GOLD analysis project Ga0207958, IMG submission 184606) | Freshwater microbial communities from Crystal Bog, Wisconsin, USA - CBH27Jul07 (SPAdes) (version 2) | ecosystem: Environmental > Aquatic > Freshwater > Lake | place: Crystal Bog... | reverse complement strand
CGCTCAGCCGGGTGGTAGTCGACTTCTCCGGGCGGGCAGGTTTGTTTTGCGAGGTCGAATGGCCTCGGGCACAGGTCGGTGGCTTTGATGTCGATCTTTTTGGGGAGTTTTTCCGGGGTTTTGCCAACCACGCAAAAGTCACACTCCATATTGATAACCTCAAAGGCCAGAATACCCATCATGTGGCAGAAACCATCTTCAAGGCTCTGGGGCGGGCCCTGCGCATGGCAGTGACGCCGGATCCCAGGATGCAAGGCGCCATTCCGTCCACCAAGGGTTCGCTTTAAGGTCGAACGCTCCTCTTTTTCTGAAGTGCCATGAGCTCCGTCGCCGTCATTGACTACGGAATGGGAAACCTCCATTCCATTGAGAAGGCCCTGCAGCATGCGGATCCCTCGGTTGAAGTGAAGGTCACCCATGAGGCGGCCTCGATTTTGGCTGCCGATCGCGTGGTGTTTCCGGGTGTCGGGGCCATGCGGGATTGCATGGCCGCTCTCAAGTCCAGGGATCTGGTGCAGGTGATCGAGGCTGTGGCCGCCACCCGCCCGCTTCTCGGGATTTGTCTCGGAATGCAGGCCCTTCTCTCCCGAAGTGAAGAGAACGGGGGGACCGATGCAATTGGGCTGATTCCAGGGCAGGTCGTTCGATTCACCCCAGGTTTGGCCAACGCCGCGGGTGAAGCCCTCAAGATCCCGCACATGGGCTGGAATCGGGTGCATCCCGTTCGCCCGCATGCCCTGTTTGAAGGCATCCCCGATGGGAGCTGGTTCTACTTTGTCCACAGCTTTTATGCCCAGCCCGAGTCGGCCGAAGATATCGGTGCGACCACGGATTATCCGTCGGCCTTTGCATCCGCCATCATTCATGGTCGGGTGGCTGCGGTTCAGTTTCACCCTGAAAAAAGTCAGGAGGCGGGTCTTCGCCTGCTCCAGAACTTTCTGTCCTGGACTCCTTTGGTCTAGGCTCCCATCACCACCCCTTATCTGTAGTTGAGGAAAATCCTATGCTTCTGATACCTGCTATCGACCTCAAAGATGGCAAGTGTGTCCGTCTTCGTCAGGGCCGAATGGAAGACGATACCGTTTTTTCCGAAGACCCCGTGGCTGTTGCCGGTCAGTGGGTGAAAGATGGGACGAAGCGCCTGCATCTGGTGGACCTGGATGGTGCCTTTGCGGGCAAGCCTCGCAATGGTGAAGTCATTCGCTCCATTCGCAAGGCCTATCCTGACGTTCAGATTCAGGTGGGCGGCGGCATTCGGGATGAAGACACCATCCAAGCCTATCTGGATGTGGGGGTCGATTACGTCATCATCGGGACCAAAGCCGTGAGTGCGCCGCACTTCGTGCGCGAGGTTGCTGCCGAGTTTCCGAACCACATCATTGTCGGTCTTGATGCGAAAGACGGGAAAGTCGCCATTGATGGTTGGTCCAAGCTTTCGCATCATGACGTGATTGATTTGGCCCAAAAATTTGAGGATGAAGGCGTCGAAGCCATCATCTACACCGACATCAGCCGGGATGGCATGCTCCAGGGCGTCAATGTCGAGGCAACGGCGCGATTGGCGCGAGCGATCCGGATTCCAGTCATTGCCTCGGGTGGGATTCACACCATCGACGATATCCACGCCCTCGGTGCGGTGGTGGGGGATGGAGTCTCTGGTGCCATCACCGGTCGCGCCATTTACGAAGGGACTCTCAATTTCGCTGAAGCCCGCGTGATCGCTGAGCAATACTGACATGCTGGCCAAGCGCATCATTCCCTGTCTTGACGTGGATAATGGACGCGTCGTCAAAGGCGTGAAGTTTCTTGAAATCAAGGACGCTGGTGACCCTGTTGAGATTGCCCGGCGTTACGATCTTGAAGGGGCGGATGAACTTACGTTTCTCGATATTACCGCCAGCTCGGATGATCGCGAGACAATGGTCCATGTGGTCGAGCAGGTGGCTGGCGAGATCTTTATTCCACTGACAGTGGGTGGAGGGATTCGGACGCTGGAGGATATCCGGCGCATGCTGAATGCAGGGGCCGACAAGGTCAGCATCAACAGTGCCGCGGTCCATCGCCCCGAGTTTGTCCGTGAAGCGGCAGAACGCTTCGGATCACAGTGTATTGTGGTGGCCATTGACGCTAAGCGGGTTGCCAGTGATCCCGACCGCTGGGAAATCTTCACCCACGGTGGTCGCAAGCCGACGGGAATTGATGCGGTCGAATGGGCTCGCAAGATGGTGGACTATGGCGCCGGGGAAATTCTCCTGACCAGCATGGATCGGGACGGCACCAAGATCGGATTTGATCTGGCCCTGACGAAAGCCGTCAGTGAGGCGGTGCACGTTCCCGTAATTGCTTCCGGTGGCGTGGGTAACCTCGATCATTTGGCCGATGGGATTATCCAGGGCAAGGCGGACGCCGTGCTTGCTGCCAGTATCTTTCATTTCGCCGAATATTCCGTGCGCGAAGCCAAGGAGCATCTCAAGGCGCGCGGGATTGAGGTGCGCTTGTGAGCGACTGGCTGGAAGCCGTTCGCTTTAATGAGGATGGTTTGATTCCTGTCATCGCTCAGGAGACCGGAACCGGCGTGATCCTGATGGTGGCCTGGATGAACCAGGAAGCGCTGCGTCTGACGGTTGAGGAGGGCCGAGCGGTTTACTGGTCCAGATCCCGTAAAAAACTCTGGCGCAAAGGCGAGGAGTCTGGACACCGCCAGCGGGTCATTGAGATCCGACTGGACTGTGACGAGGATGTCATCCTTCTTGAAGTCGAGCAGGCAGGGGGCATTGCCTGTCATACCGGTCGTCATCACTGTTTCTTCAGGACCCTTCGGAATGGGCGCTGGGAAGTCACGGAGCCTGTGGTCAAGGATCCACAATCGATTTATGGAGGTGGCTGATGGATGTGCTCAGCGAACTCGGCAAGGTTCTCGAGGCCCGCAAGGCCGAAAGTCCCGATGCATCCTACGTGGCCAAGCTCTATGCCAAGGGGCTCGATGCCATTCTCAAGAAAATTGGTGAAGAAGCCACCGAAACCGTGATGGCTGCCAAAGACGGGGATCCCGACAAAATCATCTATGAAGTGGCTGATCTTTGGTTCCACAGCATGGTGCTTCTCGCCCATCAGGGGCTTTCGTCAGAGCAGGTGCTCGCAGAGCTTGAGCGTCGATTTGGCCTCTCTGGAATTGCAGAAAAGGCCTCACGAGGGGAGCATTGATGGCGCTTCGACCCTTTAATGGGGTTTCCCCTCGTATCGAAGACAGTGTCTTTGTTGACCCGAGTGCCGTGGTCATCGGCGATGTTTCTCTGGCCGCGAACGTCTCCATCTGGCCCGGCGTCGTCATTCGTGGCGACGTGAATTCGATCGCCATCGGTGAGGAAACCAACATTCAGGATGGGGCGGTTCTTCACGTGACCCATCGCAGCGCCTCCAATCCCGAGGGCTACCCTTTGAAGGTCGGCAAGGGTGTGACGGTGGGCCACAAGGCGGTGCTCCACGGCTGTACCATCGGTGATCTTTGTCTGATCGGCATCGGCGCGATCATCATGGATGGCGCGGTCATCGAAGATCGGGTGATGGTCGGTGCCGGAGCCCTGGTTCCCCCAGGAAAACGCCTGGAGAGTGGCTATCTCTATGTGGGGAGCCCCGCGCGTGTCTCCCGCCCGCTCAAGGAGGAGGAGGTGGCCTATCTCACCTACTCCAAGGACGGCTACGTTCGGCTCAAAACGCAGCATCAGGCTGCGATCTAGCGAATTCTGGCCCCACCGGCCAATGCTTCGATGACGGGCACGGTTTCGGGGAAAATTCCACGCCAAATGAGGAACGCTTCGGCGGCCTGTTCGACGAGCATGCCGATGCCATCGGCACTGATGCTTGCGCCCTGATCTCTCCCCCAAAGTACGAAGGGGGTGGGTTCTTTACCATAGGCGAGGTCGTAACAGCTCCCTCCTGCAGCAAGCAATCCCTTGGGTAGCGGGGGGAGCGCGCCACTGAGGCTGGCGGAAGTCGCATTCAATATCAGATCGAACGTTCTTCCCGCCAGTTGATTCAAACCCGTCGCGTGGAGATCCCCGAGGGCTTTAAAGTCATCCGCCAGTTGCTCAGCCCGTTCGACGGTTCGATTGGCAATCCAGAGGGTTTGTGGATTTGCATCAAGAATGGGCTCGACGATGCCCCGTGTTGCCCCTCCGGCCCCCAGGATCAGAATGCGTTTTGCCTTGAGTGAGAGTCCCAGATTGCTAGTGAGGTCACGAAAGAGGCCGACACCATCGGTATTCTCGCCCCACAGTTCGCCATTCGCCAAAATCTTAAGCGTATTCACCGCGCCACTGCGTCGCGCGCGATCGGAGAGCGAAGTACAGGCCCTAAAAGCCAATTCTTTCAGGGGAACCGTGCAATTCAGGCCGCGTCCTCCCGCCTCGATGAAGTCCTTCAGCGAGGTTTCAAACCTTTCGGCAGGCACATCCATGGCCCGGTATTCCATGGCTTGCCGTGTTTGTGCAGCAAAGCGAGCGTGGATGTCCGGGGATCGGCTATGGCTGATCGGGTGCCCAAAAACCGCGTAGCGATCCATGCCTTCAGTTTTCTCCGCTTTCCTTGAGCCAGCGGGCTGCATCGAGCGCGGCATAGGTCAGAATGGCATCGGCACCTGCGCGTTTCATGGCAAGGAGGGATTCCAGCACGGTCTTGCGCTCATCCAGCCATCCGGCAAGAGCAGCCGCCTTCAGCATGGCGTACTCCCCGCTGACCTGATAGGCGAAGGTCGGAACACCGAGCTGGTCTTTGAGGAGTCGAATCACGTCGAGGTAGGGAAGCCCTGGCTTCACCATGATCATGTCGGCCCCCTCTTCGATGTCCAGTGAAGCCTCGAGGAGCGCTTCACGCCCGTTGGCCGGATCCATCTGGTAACTGTATTTGTCGGCGGCCCCAAGGTTTGCTGCGGATCCTACGGCATCGCGGAAGGGGCCATAGAATGCAGACGCGTATTTGGCAGCATAGGCGAGAATCCGGGTGTTGATGTGGCCGCCTTCTTCCAGAGCATCCCGGATGGCGCCAATCCGGCCATCCATCATGTCCGAGGGGGCGACGATATCAGCCCCGGCCTCAGCGTGACTGAGAGCCTGACGAACCAAAACAGCGACGGTCTCATCGTTCATGACATAGCCGCTCTCATCAATCAGGCCATCCTGACCGTGCGTCGTAAATGGATCCAGAGCGACGTCCGAAATGACCCCAAGTCCCGGTAATTCCGCCTTGATGGCTCGGATGGCTCTTTGCGCAAGGCCCTCGGGGTTGAAGGCTTCTCGGGCATCTAGACTCTTTTGTTCCGGAGGAGTCACAGGAAAAAGAGCCACGGCAGGAATACCCAGTGTCTGAGCGGTGTGACAGGTTTCAACCACCCGATCGATGCTCATCCGATCAACCCCAGGCATCGAACTGACGGCCTCCCTTCGTCCCTGACCTTCTAGAACGAAGAGAGGATAGATGAAGTCCGAGGGCGTCAGATGGGTTTCCCGCATCAATCGACGTGAAAAATCATCACGGCGCATCCTTCGGGGGCGGGTCCGCTTGGGCGTGAATTCGTGCATGTTGGATACCGTCAGGGAAGGCGCGTAGTTTATTCGAGACGAGAGGGTTATGATAGGAAGATACACCCTGTCTGGAGTGAAGTACCCATGAAATCGATGATCTCGTTACCGCGGACGATCAGCTCGTTCCTTTCCGTCATTCTTCTGCTCGCGTTCTCCGGAACGGTTCTGGCTGCTGATCCCCTGGATGCTCCCCAGCAGGTCATCCAACTGACGGCAAACCAGCTTCAGGTTTCGCTCCAGAAGCCTGAATACAAAGGGAATTTTGCCAAAGCGACGACTCTGGTGGATCAGATCATTAACCCGCATGTCGACTTTGATCGCGTTTCCATGTTGGTCTTGGGCAAGAACTTCAAGACGGCGACCCAAGATCAGCGGGATCGATTCAAGAAAGAATTCCGGCTTTTATTGGTGCGAACCTATACCACCGCCTTTACCGAATATTCGGACTGGAAGATCAACTATCTTCCTTTGGAAGGTGACGGTAATGACAAGAAAGTCATGGTCAAGACCGAAATCCTCCAAAGTGGCGGAAAGCCCGTTGCGGTCAATTACCGGATGATTCAGGATGGAGCCGAATGGAAGGTTTACGACATCCTGATCGAAGGTGTGAGCCTCCTTCAGAACTATCGGACCAGCTTCAATGACCAGATCGAGCAGGGTCAGTCTATTGACCAGCTCATTGCCAGCCTCGCCGAGAGAAATGCCAGCGCGCTGGCAAATCCCGAGGGCGCCAAAAAGGAAGGCTTATAGCCAGTCCCTCGCCCTGAGGTAGTCTTTGTAAAGAACTTCCTCAGGGCTTCCCGCATCCGGTTGCCAGTTATAGCGCCAATGAGCGACTGGTGGCAGTGACATCAGAATGGACTCGGTGCGCCCGCCCGACTGCAAACCAAAAAGCGTTCCCCGGTCAAAGACCAAGTTGAACTCGACGTAGCGGCCTCGGCGATAGAGCTGAAATTCACGCTCCCGCTCGCCAAAAGGGTGATTCTTGCGGGCCTGTACGATGGGCAGATAAGCCTTGAGATAGTGATCCCCGACGCTTCGAAGGAACTCAAAACTTCTGTCGAAGCCCCACTCGTTGAGATCATCAAAGAAAAGTCCGCCCACCCCACGGGTTTCGTTGCGGTGTTTGAGGAAGAAGTACTCATCGCACCAGCGCTTATATTTCGGGTAAACGTCCTCTCCAAAGGGAATGCAGGCCTCCCGGGCCGTTCGGTGCCAGGCAATCGCGTCTTCCTCGAAAGGATAATAGGGGGTCAGGTCAAAACCACCGCCAAACCACCAGACCGGTGGCTCGCCCTCCTTTTCCGCCATGAAGAAGCGCACGTTGGCGTGCGAGGTTGGAACATAGGGATTTTGCGGGTGGATGACCAGAGAAACGCCCACCGCCTGAAAGCTTCTTCCGGCAAGATCCTGACGATGCGCCGTGGCTGAAGCCGGCAAGGTCTGGCCGATGACGTGCGAGAAGTTGACACCACCCTGCTCCAGAACCTGGCCACCGCGAATCACCCGGGTGCGGCCACCGCCAATCCCGCTGGCGTAGCTCCACTGATCCTCTTCAAAGCGCGCAACCGGTTCTTCGGCTTCAAGGCCTTGGCAGATCCGGTCCTGAAGATCCATCAGGTAGGCTTTGACGGCATCAATGTTAGGGGTATTCATGGGGTGCCTCCGTGGCAGCGGGGTCAATGAATGGGAAAATAGTGTCGCGTGAACCAGGTCGTTGGGTCCGGAGAGGGCAAAATTCTAACACGCGGAGTAGGGTTTCTTGGGTTCAAGGGAGGCGAGATGGCAGGTTGGGGGGACATTTGAGCGCGTTTGGGCGAAATCAAGAGGCAATGGACTATGCCTCATTGCTGCATGTGCTGGATGCGCCTCGTTTTAAGGGGTGGGGGGCTCTTTTGCGCGAACAGATTCCGGCGGCTTTCTCAGATGCACGGCACGGAGACTGGCCACGCTGGCAATCGATCCTGAGCGCATTGCCGGCGGTGCCGGAGATCGTATGTGACTTCAATCAGGCTGCTGTGACGCTTCAAGGGAAGACCGATCCTTCGGTTTTGTCTGCTTTTGAGGAGCTTTTGCGGGCGCTTCATCCTTGGCGAAAAGGGCCTTTTGATCTCTTCGGCATTCACATCGACACGGAGTGGCGCTCGGATTTGAAGTGGGATCGGTTGGCCCAGTCGATTACGCCACTTCATGGGCGCACGGTGCTGGATGTCGGATGTGGCAGCGGATATCACTGCTGGCGGATGCGGGGTGCGGGGGCCGGACGGGTTATCGGCATTGATCCGACCTTGCTCAGTGTGATCCAGTTTCAGGTCCTGCGCCATTTTCTCCCGGACGAACCCGTTGATGTTCTTCCCGTCGGGATAGATGATGTCCCCTCAGGTCTGGGTGTTTTTGATACGGTCTTCTCGATGGGCATTCTCTATCACCGACGATCCCCCTTGGACCATCTTCTGGAGTTACGTGGTCTTCTCCGCTCGGGGGGCGAGTTGGTCCTTGAGACTTTGGTGATTGAGGGCGGCGAGGGGGAGGTTTTGGTACCTCGGGACCGCTACGCACAGATGCGAAATGTCTGGTTTATTCCCAGTTGCCCATCGCTTGAGGCTTGGCTGGTTCGGATGGGATTTAAGAACGTCCGCCTTGTCGATGTGACGCCAACGACTCCCGAGGAGCAGCGATCGACGGATTGGATGCGGTTCAATTCGCTTTCGGATTTTCTGGATCCTCTGGATCAGAATCAAACCATTGAGGGCTTACCGGCGCCTCGTCGTGCGATCTTCATCGCTGAGGCGCCTTAGCGCGGGGAATCCCCTACAATGTCTCGTTTTCCCATCGGTCTTATGCCATGACGCAATCATCCCGTATCGGTTTCATCAGTCTGGGGTGTCCCAAGGCGCTCGTCGACAGCGAACAGATCATGACGAAGCTCAGGTCTGAAGGCTACGATCTCGTGCCGACCTATCGCGATGCGGACCTGGTCGTGGTGAATACCTGCGGGTTTATCGACGCCGCGGTTGAGGAGTCCCTCGACGCGATTGGAGAGGCCCTGCGGGAGAATGGCAAGGTCATCGTGACCGGCTGTCTGGGGGCGCGTGAGGAGGAGATTCGAGCGCGACATCCTCAAGTCCTAAAAATTACCGGGGCCCATGCCTATGAGGCGGTGGTGGAGGCGGTGCATGAGCATTTGCCACCTGCACATGATCCTTTCATTGATTTGGTGCCGCCGGAAGGCATCAAGCTGACGCCCCGTCATTATGCGTATCTCAAGATTTCTGAGGGCTGTAACCATCGGTGCACCTTTTGCATCATTCCCTCGCTTCGCGGCGATCTTGTCAGTCGTCCCGTGGGCGAGGTGCTGCAGGAGGCGGAGCGGTTAGTCTCGGCCGGCGTCAAGGAGCTTTTGGTCGTCTCGCAGGACACCAGTGCCTACGGCGTGGATCGTCGTTACCGGACGGACTTCTGGAATGGTCGGCCTGTCAAAACGCGCTTCTATGAACTCGCACAGGCGCTCGGCGGGCTGGATGCATGGGTCCGTCTCCATTACGTTTACCCTTACCCTCATGTCGATGAGGTCATCCCGTTGATGGCCGAGGGGCTGATTCTGCCTTACCTTGATATACCCTTCCAACACGCCAGTGAACACATTCTCAAGGCCATGAAGCGGCCTGGGGATACTTCCAATATTTTGGCCCGGATCCGAAAATGGCGGGAGATCTGCCCGGATCTGACGATTCGAAGCACCTTCATTGCCGGTTTTCCCGGGGAGACCGATGAGGATTTCGAGGAGCTTTTGGACTTCCTTGATCAGGCGCAACTCGATCGGGTGGGCTGTTTTGCCTACTCACCGGTGGAAGGGGCCAAGGCCAATGAATTACCGGGGGCGGTTCCTGAAGAGATCAAGGAAGAGCGACTGGCCAGGCTGATGGCGTTTCAGGAGGAAATCAGTGCGTCCCGCTTGGAGGCGCGCGTCGGCCACAAAGAGACCGTGGTGATTGATGAAGTGGTCGAGGAGGGGGCCGTGGGTCGGACCCGATATGACGCCCCGGATATTGACGGACAGGTTTTCATTGATGGGGCCACCCACCTCAAGGTGGGTGACCGCGTCGAAGTCATCATCGAGGAGGCGGACGAGCACGATCTTTGGGCGCATCTCGCTCCATCCGCCAGCGCGCCTTAAGGCTTAGTGGTGATGGCCGCCCGGACCGTGCACGTGGCCATGATCCAGTTCTTCAGCCGTTGCATCCCGGACGTCGGCAATTTCGACATCAAAGATCAGGGTGATGCCAGCCATCGGGTGGTTTCCGTCCAGTGTGACTTCGTCCCCTTCGACGGAAACCACGGTCACCAGCTGAATGCCTTCCGGGGACTGTGCCTGAAACTGCATGCCGGGCTTGATGTCATCCACGCCCTGAAACGCACTGCGCGGGACGGACTGAACCATGCTGTCATCTCTCTCACCATACCCATCGGCCGGGGCAACAGTGACCTTGAGCTTTTCCCCTTTACTCAGACCAGCCAGCGCGTTCTCAAGACCTGGAATAATGTTGCCGTGGCCATGAATGTACGCAAGGGGTTCCTGATTTTCTGAGCTATCCAGAATCTGGCCTGCCTCATTCGTCAGGGTATAGTGAATGGAGACGACCTTCTGGTTTTCAATCTGCATGGTAGTGATCCTTGGGATGGTGAATACGCAATGATAGCGGGAATTACCTTGACCGGGGCAGCCGCGTGCTTTTGCATGCCATGATTCCTGTAGGCTAGAATCGTCCGAATATTCGTTTTATTCCCTTAACGTATCACCGAGAGAATCTGGCTATTCTCAGCATCATCAAGCGGCTCTTCGGATCCCATTCGACCCCGACCCCCTCCAAACCCTTGGCAGAGGCGCCGGTTTTAGGGGGCGAAGGTCTCCCGCGGGTCTACACGCGTTCCGAGCACAACATCTCGAGGACCTTGATCAGCGAAAATGCGCTGAAGGTGCTCTATCGCCTCAAGAAAGAGGGCTATCAGGCCTATTTGGTCGGTGGCTGTGTCAGGGATCTTCTCCTGGGGCGTGAACCCAAAGATTTCGATGTTGTCACGGATGCAAGTCCCGAGGAAGTTCGGCAGGTCTTTAGGAACTGTCGCCTGATTGGACGGCGTTTTCGCCTGGCCCATGTCCACTTCGGACAGGAAATTATTGAAGTAGCAACCTTCCGGGCGCTTGAGGCTGAAGCCGAGCATACCGAGCGGGTGACGCATAATGGCCGAATCCTCAGGGATAACGTATTCGGCTGCATCGAGGAAGACGCCTTCCGGCGCGACTTCTCGGTCAATGCCCTCTACTACAATATCAAGGACTTCTCTGTCGTCGACTATGTCGGCGGCATGGATGATCATCGGGCCGGAATGATGCGGCTGATTGGAAACCCGGAAAAGCGGTATCGGGAAGATCCGGTCCGAATGCTTCGCGCGGTTCGTTTTGCCGTCAAACTCGGATTTACGATCCATCCGGACTCCGCTGAGCCCATTCCGAGACTCGCCCACCTTTTGCAGGAGATTCCTCCGGCACGTCTTTTTGATGAAATCATCAAGTTGATGCTGTCAGGCTATGGTGTCCAAACCTTTGAACAGCTTCGTCATTTCGGATTGTTTGGGGCATTGTTTCCCGATACCGATAAGGCGTTGGGCCGGATTCCTGAGGGGCATCCGCTGACCTTTCTCGCAAAGTCACTGGAGCGGACGGACGAGCGCATCACCGATCACAAGCCGGTCACGCCCTATTTCCTCTTTGCAGCGTTGCTTTGGGAGCCTGTTCGCCTTCGCGCCAGCAAGCTGATCGAGAGCGGACAAAATTCGATTCTGGCCTATCAGGATGCAGGCGATGAGGTGATTCGCCGCCAGCTCAAATGGATCGCGATTCCCAAAAGCATCGCACTCCCGGCACGCGAGGTCTGGGCCATGCAGCCCCGTTTTGAGATGACTCAGGGCGGTCGGGCGTTTCGGTTGCTGACGCATCCAAAATTCCGGGCAGCCTATGACTTTTTGTTGCTCCGGGCAGAAACGGGCGAAGCGGATCCGGCGCTTGCCGACTGGTGGACTCGATTCCAGTCGGCCGATGAGGCGGAACAGAAATCCATGATCCGAACCGGGGGTGGGAATCGCCATTCATCCCGAAACCGGACCCGTAAGCGGCGCACGCGCCGTAAGCCGAACAACAATGCCCCTACCCCCTGAGGGGGCGTCAACGCTCTGCGTGATCGGTCTCGGCGGCAATCTCGATGCCCCTGCAGATCGGGTTCGGCGTGCCCGGAAGGCGCTGGCCGGTAGCGAAGGGATTCGAGAAGTCGCTTTCTCAAGTCTCTACAGAAGTCGCCCCATGGGCCCGCAGGATCAACCGGATTACGTGAATGCGGTCATGGCGATCGAGACGGACCTTGAGCCTTTGGCGCTTCTGGATCGCCTTCAGGCCATTGAGGTTCTGGAGGGGCGGGTACGAATCGGTGAGCGCTGGGGCCCTCGGACCCTTGATCTTGATCTTCTGGTCTTCGGAAATCAGGTGATTCAGCACCCGAGGCTTACCGTGCCTCATCCGGGACTTGCCGTTCGAGAGTTCGTGTTACACCCTCTTGCCGAAATTCTTCCAGATCTCGACGTTCCAGGTGTGGGGCGTATCCGTGAACTGGCCGAGCAATGTCCTCACAATGGTATTGAGGTTCTGGTCCTATGACTCCCAATCGTCGAGCGCTGGTGGTGCCCGATCTTAAGAAAATGAAGCGGGATGGGAAGCCGATCGTTGCCCTGACAGCCTATGATGCGACCTTTGCCAGAGCGATGGATGATGCCGGCATTGATGTCATCCTGGTGGGTGACTCTCTGGGTATGGTGATTCAAGGGCATGGCACCACGCTCCCCGTGACGCTGGATCACATGGTCTACCACGCAGCCGCTGTTGCGCGGGGAAGTCGTCGGGCGATTCGCATGGTCGATCTCCCCTTCATGAGCTATGCAACGCCTGCGGATGCCCTTGCCAGCGCAGCGAGGCTCCTGCGCGAAGGGGAAGCCCACATCGTGAAGCTTGAGGGCGGTGAATCGCGGCTTGATGTCGTTCGTGCGCTCACCCGGGAGGGGGTGCCGGTGGCAGGGCATCTAGGGCTGCTCCCGCAATCGGTTCTTCGGCTTGGGGGGTACACCGTTCAGGGGCGGGATTCCGCGAGCGCCGAAGCCTTGGTGGAGGATGCAAAGCATCTGGAAGAGGCGGGCGCGGCTGTCCTGATTCTGGAATGTATCCCCGCGGGGCTGGCCGAAAGAATTACCCAGTCCATTTCGATTCCAACGATTGGAATCGGCGCGGGACTTGGTTGTGATGGGCAGGTCCTCGTCCTGACGGATATGCTGGGTCTCTCTTCCAAATGCCCCAAGTTCTGCAAAGACTTTCTTGAGGGGGCAACGTCGATTTCTGATGCCTTGGGCTGTTACGTTGAGGCTGTCAGGACTCGGAATTTTCCAAGGCCTGAACATGCCTTTGGCTGATCTACTTCCCTAATGAAACAGATTCAAAGGCTATCGGAGCTCCGCCGGGAAACCGCGGCCTTCAGAATGGCGGGAGAAAAGATTGCCCTGGTCCCCACGATGGGCAACCTGCACCCAGGGCATCTTCGGTTGGTCAGTGAGGCGAGGCGTTTGGCCGAGCGCGTGGTCGTCACCGTCTTCGTCAATCCGACGCAGTTTGGGCCGGGGGAGGATTACGCCAGCTATCCAAGGACGCCCGAAGCGGATATTGCCGCCTTGACTCAGGCCGGGGCTGATCTCCTTTTCATCCCTGAAGTCCACGAGGTCTATCCTCATGGCCTGGGATCCCTGACCTGGGTCGAGGTGCCGGGTCTTTCTGAGGAGCTTTGCGGTGCGTTTCGGCCCGGCCATTTTCGAGGGGTCGCAACCGTCGTCCTCAAGCTTTTCAACATGGTCACCGCCGATATCGCCATCTTTGGTGAGAAGGACTACCAGCAGTTGACCATCATTCGCCGAATGGTCGCTGATCTGAATCTCCCGCTGACAATTCACGGGGTCCCCACCGTGAGAGAGTCTGACGGGCTGGCTATGAGCTCAAGAAATGCCTATCTGAACGCCACCGAACGCAAGAGTGCGGCTTTTCTCTATGCGACGCTCAAGTCTTCGGTGAAGGCGCTGATGTCGGGCAATCGGCTGATCATGGAGATTGAAGCCTCCGCTTCCAGTGCCTTGGAAGCCCAGGGGTTCAAGGTCGATTATGTCGCGGTGCGGCGCAGTTCGGATCTGGCCCCACCCCATCCAGAGGACGATGCGAGCGCACTGATAATTCTGGTCGCAGCGCGACTGGGGAAAACCCGGTTGATCGATAACCTTCGTCTTTCAGGCGAGATTTAGCCTAACGCTCGACAAGATCGTCCAGTCGGCGGCCCAGCGCTGATTCAATGAGGTCCTGGCGGACAAAGTGCTGGGCCTCGTTGCGCACAAAGTCAGCAAACTCCGTGGCAATGGCTGAAAGCCGTTTCCCCGCCCGATGCACCATGAACCATTGTCGGATGATGGGGAACGCCTCGACATCCAAGATGGTCAATCTTCCGCTCTCCAGTTCTCGATCCAGCGTATGGATGGAGACGATGCCGAGTCCTAACCCTTCCTCTACGCCCTGTTTGATCGCCGTATTGGTGTTCATTTCCATGCTGACCGTCAGGTGAACGCCTCTTTCCCCCAGGAATCGCTCCACGGAGTTTCGCGTCCCTGATCCGATTTCACGCATGATGAAATTCTCGTGACTGAGTTCAGATAAGGGAATGTTTTTTCGCCCAGCCAGAGGATGGTCGCTGGGTGCAATGATGACCAGCGGATTAATCAGGAAGGACTCGGTTTCAAGATCTTGTTGATCCGGGGGTTGCCCCATCAAGAGGAGATCAGCTTCATTGTCTTCCAGATTCTGAAGAAGACCCTTCCGGTTGGTGACCTTGAAGCTGACGCGCACCTTGGGGTGACGGCGACAAAATTCCCCCAGCAGGCGAATGGCGAAGTAATGGACCGTGTTGGCGACCGAGACCTTCAGTCGACCCGCCTCAGTCCCCTTCATTTCCTCGATCAGTGCTTCTGCTTCATCGAGTTGATGGGCAATCGATCGGCTCAGCTGGTAAAGCTCCTCCCCAGCCTGAGTCAGATAAATCTTTTTTCCAAGGCGCTCGAACAGGGGAAGCCCGATAGCCTCCTCCAGTTGGCGGATCTGCATCGAGACGGCCGGCTGAGTCAGGTAAAGTTCTTCGGCAGCTCGGGTAAAGCTCAGTCTTCGCGCGACGCGCTCGAAAACCTGGAGCTGTCTCAGGGTGATGTTCATGGCCTTTTCTCTTGATTCATAAGCCTGAAGTTATCGTTCAGGTAAGTAAGTCTTACTTCTCCTTATACGAGTCTCCCCGTAGAGTGTCCAGCCCAATTCCACTGGGAGGATGCCTCAGGTTCCTCTCCCAGACTCAGGATTAGGTACTGATGTCGCGCGTAACACGCTATGGTGATATGGATCGTGACAAAATAGTGCTTCCTGATGGATAATTGTCCGTTCCGAATTCATTAACAATCTTAGAAGGAGAGCAACATGCCGTCGCGCCGAGAACTTGCGAACGCCATCCGCGCATTAAGCATGGACGCCGTACAAAAGGCTAATTCCGGTCACCCGGGTGCGCCTATGGGTATGGCTGATATTGCTGAGGTTCTGTGGAATGACTATATGCGCCACAACCCGGCAAATCCGAGCTGGCCGGACCGGGACCGTTTCGTCCTGTCCAACGGCCATGGCTCCATGCTGATCTACTCCCTGCTTCACCTGACCGGCTACGCCGTTCCAATCGAAGAACTGCAGCGTTTCCGCCAGTTGCATTCGAAGACTCCTGGTCATCCGGAATATGGCTACACCCCGGGCGTTGAAACCACTACGGGTCCGCTGGGTCAGGGCATCACCAATGCGGTGGGCATGGCGATCGCAGAGCGTACTCTGGCTGGTCACTTCAACCGCCCAGGTCATGAAATTGTCGACCACAACACCTACGTCTTCCTTGGCGATGGTTGCTTGATGGAAGGGATTTCTCATGAAGCCTGCTCGCTGGCTGGCTCTATGAAGCTCGGCAAGCTGATTGCCTTCTACGATGACAACAACATCTCCATTGATGGCGAAGTCCGTGGCCATGGTGATGTGACCGGTTGGTTCCTGGATAACACCCCCAAGCGTTTTGAAGCCTACGGCTGGCATGTTATCCCCAAGGTTGACGGCCATGATCCTGAAGCTATCAAGAAGGCGATCGATGAAGCGCGTTCCGTTACGGATCGTCCTTCCATTATCTGCTGTCAGACCATCATCGGTTTTGGTTCCCCGAACAAGCAGGGCAAGGAAGAGTGCCACGGCGCCGCTCTGGGTAACGATGAAATTGCTCTGACCCGCGAAAATCTGGGCTGGAAGCATGCACCCTTTGAAATCCCGGCAGATGTATACGAAGGTTGGGATGCCAAGGAGATCGGTGCCAAGGTTGAAGGCGACTGGAATGACCGCTTTGAAAAGTACCGTCGCGAGCACCCGGAACTGGCCGCTGAGTTTGAACGTCGTATTGCCGGCGAATTGCCGCGTGATTGGGCTGAAAAGTCAGCTGCGTTCGTCGCTGCGGTTAACGCCAAGGGTGAAACGATTGCAACCCGTAAGGCCTCACAGAACAGCTTGAATGGCTATGGTCCTCTGCTGCCTGAACTTTTGGGTGGTTCCGCTGACCTTGCGGGTTCCAACCTGACTCTTTGGTCCGGTTGCCGTGATGTGAATGCCCCGGGTCATACCGGTAACTACGTTTACTACGGTGTTCGTGAGTTCGGTATGGCGGCGATCATGAACGGTATCACCGTTCACGGCGGCTTTATCCCCTACGGCGCGACCTTCCTCATGTTCTCTGAATACGCGCGCAACGCGCTGCGTATGGCCGCTCTGATGAAGATCCGCACCATCTTTGTCTTTACCCATGACTCCATCGGTCTGGGTGAAGATGGTCCGACCCATCAGCCAGTTGAGCAGACGGCGACCCTCAGAATGATCCCGAACATGGATGTCTGGCGTCCGTCCGATGCGGTAGAAAGCGCGGTTAGCTGGAAGTCTGCGATTCAGCGCAAGGATGGTCCGTCCACCCTCGTGTTCTCTCGTCAGAACCTCATGCATGTTGCGCGCACTGCTGAGCAGATCGCTGCAATTGAAAAGGGCGGTTACGTTCTTTCTGATAGCGAAGGTGCACCGGAAGCCATCATCATTGCGACCGGTTCAGAAGTTGAATTGGCCATCAAGTCCAAGGAAGCCATGGGCGACAAGGGCAAGAAGGTTCGCGTGGTCTCTCTGCCCTCGACGGATGTGTTCGAGCGTCAGAGCCAGGCTTATCGCGACTCCGTTCTGCCGCCTTCAGTGACTCGTCGTCTCGTTGTTGAGGCGGGCGTCACCGATTCATGGTGGAAGTACGCCGGTTCCAACGGCAAGGTTCTGGGTCTGGACCGCTTTGGCGAATCTGCACCGGCAGGCGAACTCTTCAAGGAGTTCGGCTTCACGGTTGAGAACGTCATCAAGCACGTCGAAGGCCTGTTCTGATCATGGCAGCAGGGTGGCCCCTAGGGCCACCCTGTCTTGTTCAAGCTTTTACGAGAACTCATCATGGCGCTAATCTCACTTAGACAGCTCCTCGATCACGCCGCTGAGCACAGCTACGGCGTCCCGTCTTTTAACGTTAACAACCTTGAGCAGATCCAGGCGATCATGGAAGCCGCTCAGGAAACCGAGAGCCCAGTGATTGTTCAGATCTCTGCGGGTGCTCGAAAGTATGCAGGTGAAGCATTCCTGCGTCACCTGATGTACGCTGCGCTGGAAACCTATCCGGAAATCCCGATCTGTATCCATCAGGATCATGGTGCCTCACCGGCGGTCTGTTTCCGTTCCATTCAGAGCGGTTTCAGTTCAGTCATGATGGATGGCTCCTTGCTCGAAGATGCAAAGACCCCGTCCTCTTATGAATACAATGTGGAAGTGACCAGCCGCGTAGCCTCTCTCGCTCATGCGTGTGGCGTTTCAGTTGAAGGTGAATTAGGTTGTCTGGGCTCTTTGGAGCACGGCGATGCCGATCACTCCAAGCTGCTCACCGATCCTGAGGAAGCGGCAGACTTCGTGAAAAAGACCAAGGTTGATGCTCTGGCAATCGCCATTGGTACCTCTCACGGTGCATACAAGTTCACCCGTCCTCCGACCGGCGAGATCCTGGCTATCGAGCGGATCAAGCAGATTCATGCGCGCATTCCTGGTACCCACCTTGTCATGCACGGCTCATCGTCTGTTCCGCAGGATTGGCTGCAGATCATCAATGAATACGGTGGCGCCATGGGCGAAACCTACGGCGTTCCTGTCGAAGAAATCGTTGAAGGCATCAAGCACGGTGTTCGCAAGGTCAATATCGATACCGACCTCCGTATGGCCTCTACGGGTGCCATTCGTAAGTTCTTTGCTGAGAACAAGAAGGAATTCGATCCCCGTAAGTTCTTGACCGCTGCGACCAAGGGCATGAAGCAGATCTGTAAGGATCGCTACGAGGCGTTTGGTACGGCAGGCAACGCCGGTAAGATCAAGCCGGTTACGCTGGCTGAGATGACCGACCTTTACGCTGCGGGCAAGCTGGATCCTGTGATCAAGTAAGTCTCGAGTCGTTCCAGAAAAAAGGTGGGCTTTGTCCCACCTTTTTTTTACCCAAAGCAAAGGCCACATTGGCTCGGATAGGGGTGGTGGCCCCGATGGATGGGGCACAAAAAAACCGGCCGGAGCCGGTTTTTTTGTAGTAAGTCCGAATGGATTACTCGAGGTTCGCGTGACGACCGCGCATCTCTTCTTCGGGGATCCCTTTCTCATGGATGATATGAGAGATGGTGGCCTCAAGGAAGGTGAGCGTCGACAGTTCGAAGACGGTGCCCATCGGCATGCCGACTACCTTGGTATACATTTCCGGCTTGCCGATCGTGATCACACGGTCTGACATGTCGCCCAAGGTGGAGCTCGTCCGGGAGGAAATAAGGACCAGCTTGGCCCCAAGTTCCTTTGCGCGCTTTGCGAACGCCAGCATGGTTTCAGTTTCGCCAGAACCCGAAATCACAATCAGCAGGTCATCCTTGCTGATGCTAGGGGTGACGATCTCTCCCACCACGAAAACGTTGTAACCGCCGTGCATAAGACGCATGGCGAAAAAGCGAGCGACCAGAGCGGAGCGACCGGCGCCCGCAATAAAAATGCGGGACGCCGAATCAACCAAGCCCGTCAACTCTTTGTCGAGTGCGACATCGGTAGCATCAAGGATGCTATCAATCTTGTCGAGAATGAGCCGACGATGACCCATCTTACGCTGCCTCGATCAGGCCGCGGATTTCGCGAGCTGCATCAGCCGGGTTCGGTGCGCCGTAGATGGCTGCGCCGACAACAACGATGCCAGCGCCTGAGCGCGCAACCTGCTGAGCGGTGGACTGCTTGATGCCACCAGCAACAGAAATGCGAACCGGGAGGCCAAGCTTCGCAACGAGCTGAAGGTCAGCAAAAGGAGTCTGGCCAGCAGCCTGAGCGTCGAGACCGGTGTGAACACCGATGATCTGAGCGCCGAGCTTTGCAGATTCACGTGCACAGCCCGCCTTGTCAGGTACGTTGATCAGGTCAACCTGAACTTCAGCGTTGTACTTGTTGGCAGCCTTGATGACGCCAGCGATGGTCGGGAGACCAGAAACGCCAAGTACGGTCACGATGTCTGCGCCCGCTTCAAAGAAAGGAGAAGCTTCGTATTCGCCAGCATCCATGGTCTTGAGGTCAACGAGGATCAGCTTGTTCGGGAACTTCTTCTTGAGTTCACGGACGAGCGGAAGACCGTTAGCCTTGATGTTCGGGGTGCCGATTTCAAGAACGTCGACGTAGGGAGCCGCCAGAGTAGCGAGCTTGAAGGTGGTGGCGTTGTCCAGGGAGTCCAGAGCCAACTGAATTAATGGTCTTGCCATTGTTATCTCTCCGATAGTCTAGTTTATGGTTAGTTAAAAGCTCGCGTGCGATGCATAAAAAATTAATGCACTGTTTCCGAATTTAAGTCAGAAGTCCGTTTTCTGTCAACACGCGTTCCGAGTTTGATCAAGGAGCGCGTACGGACTCTCTGATCGTTGCCGGTACTAGACCCCTTCAGGACGAACCTTCAGGGGGCCTAAGGGAGCGGGGAAGGGATCGGATCCCTTCCGCATTCCCACAAATCAAAACCGTCGATTATGCTGCAAGCCCTTGAGCTTTCAGGTACTTGGAGACGCCGGTTTCCGCAGGCGCTGCAACAGCTGCGGGAACGGCTGCATCGATGTACTTCTGAACGCCCGTCGGACCCTTTGCTGCAGGCGCAGCGGCTGCAGGGGCCGCAGCAGGCTTGGCTTCTGCAGGCAGAGAGGCAAGGTACTTTGCAACGCCCGTCTGAGCCGCAGCCGGGGCTGCAGCCGGAAGAGAAGCGATGTACTTTGCAACGCCGGTCTGTGCGGCTGCTGCAGGAGCAGCGGCAGCGCTACCGGCCTGGCTGGCAAGGTACTTTTCAACGCCGGTCTGGCCCGTTGCAGCAGCCGGAGTCTGAGGCGCCACAGCAGGCGCAGCGGCTGCAACCGCGGGGCCTTTCTTGCGGGTCAGGAAGAAGGCAGCTGCCGCAACGCCAAGGCCCGCCAAAAGGTAGGTCAGGTTAGATGAGTCTTCAGCGGGAGCCGCTACTGCCGGAGTAGATGACGTGTACTTCGTTTCGCTCTTCGATGAGTTGCTAGAAGAAGAGGAAGACGAAGACGAAGCGCTGGTGCTGGATGACGGGGTGCTCGAGGTCTTGGCGATCAGTTCCTGATCCTGCTTGATGATTTCAGGCTGGAAGTCAGCGGCCGGATACTGCGTCTCAGCGCCGACCATCGGGCTTGAGATCATCAGGGCCACGAGTACGCTTTTCGTCAGATTACGAACTTTCATGTCTTTCCCCTCGAGATGAATTAGTTTGATTATGGCCCCAGAAGGGCAGGGAGCGTAGGTTATCGCTCGTGCAAGTATAAGGTGGCATTCTGTCAAATGGAATATCCGCCCCGCTTTCCCTTCGGAAGCCGCTGAAGCTCCCGGTTTGTCTGGCCTTTTGCCTTAGGTCATCGACTCTAGGAGACGGGGTAGTTCATCCATGTGGTGAAAAACCCTTGCGCCTAGCATCTTGAGATCATTGCCATCATGCCGGGGCGCATAGCCAAAGACAGTCATTCCAGCAGCGATACCGCCTCTCACCCCAAAGGCGCTGTCTTCGACGACGGCACATTTTGTGGGTTCATACCCCATTTTCTCGGCAGCAAAGAAGAAAAGCCCAGGATCGGGCTTCCAGCTCTGACACTCATAGGCACTGAAGACGGAACGGCCAAAATAGGGCAATAGTCCCGTGACACCAAGACTGATCTCCATTTTCTCGTGCGGGCCGTTTGAGGCAACGCAGCGGGGAATATGGATGGTCTCAAGGAAGTTGAGGACCTCAGGGACCCCGGGCATACACTCGAGTCGCTCCGCGAAGGCGACAGCCATGTCTTCGCGAAGCCTATCCAGGAATGCAGGCGGCAACGGATATCCCAGTCGTTCTTCGATGAGCGTCAAGGTGTCCGCCATTTTGCGTCCGGCAAATGTGGCCAGAGCCTCGTCCAGCGTGATCGGATGGCCCATCGTCTGGAGGCTTTCAACAATTACCTGATTTCCAACCCGCTCGGTATCGACCAGAGTGCCATCACAATCGAAAATGACGAGATCGAAAGGGCGCATGCTAGTTTTCAACCGGAGTGAGCGCGGCATATGCCAGCATGAGCCACTTAACGCCACTTTGCGCGAAGCTGACTTGAACCCGAGCCTGATTGCCCTCACCCTCTGAATGGAGAATCACACCGGTTCCAAACTTGGCATGAACCACCTGCTGGCCAATACGTAAACCAGTTTTACTCTGATCGCTGCTGGCTCGAAATTCATTCATTGAGCGGGTGGCAGGGCTTCCCATACGAACCGGTTCAATCAGCGACGCGGGAATTTCCCGGAGAAATCGTGAGGGTCTTGGGTAGGTTTCCTTGCCGTAAAGTCGCCTTGATTCTGCATGGCAGAGCACCAGTTTCTTGCGGCCCCGGGTTAAGCCGACGTAGCAAAGGCGCCGCTCCTCTTCGAGGCGGCCTGGGTCCTCCAGCGACTGTAGGCTGGGAAACAGGCCTTCTTCAAGGCCGACCAGAAAAACCAGTTCAAACTCGAGTCCCTTGGCCGCATGCAGGGTCATCAGTTGAGCGCAGTCATTGGAAGGGTCGGATTGGCTTTCACCTGACTCGAGGGCTGCATGGGCCAGAAATTGGTCAATGACAGGCAGCTCAGGGTCCAGTTGAGGCTCATTTTCAAACTGCCGTGTCGCGTTGATGAATTCGGCCAGATTTTCCACGCGTTGCTCCGCTTGTTCCCCCCGCTCTTTCCGGTAATGCTCAAGGAGGCCTGAGCGGACCAGAAGGTCGGATGCTCTAGCAGAAAGTCCGAGGTCGGTGCTGCTGGTAATCAAATCTTCCAAAAGGGCGATAAAGGCGTTGAGGGGGTTTCTGGCTCGGCCAGGCAATGCATCATCGGCTGCGATTCGCTGGGTAGCCTCCCACAGTGAGATGCTTTCATGGCGTGCAAGAGCCCTAATGAGGTCAAGGCTTTTGGGGCCGATGCCCCGAGTTGGGGTATTGATGATGCGCTCAAAGGAGGCGTCATCGTTCGGGTTGCTGACCATACGAAGGTAAGCAAGCGCATCCTTGATCTCTTGACGTTCAAAAAAGCGCAGGCCGCCATAGACACGATAGGGAATGCCCAGGGCGATGAGTTTTTCTTCAAATTGCCGAGACTGGGCATTGGAGCGGTAAAGGATTGCGCATTCCCTCCGGAGGTTCCCTTGTTCGGCCCAGGCCTGAATTTTACGGGCAACGAAATGGGCTTCGTCCTGCTCATTAAAGGCGGTATAGAGGGATACGGCCTCCCCTTCGGAGTCTTCTGTCCAAAGCTCCTTCCCCAAGCGGTCGCTGTTATGGCTGATCAGCGCGTTGGCTGCGGCCAAAATGGTTCCGGTTGAGCGATAGTTCTGCTCCAGACGAATCAGCTCGTGATGTCGATAGTCTTTCTGGAATTTTTGAAGGTTCTCGACTTGGGCGCCCCGCCAGCTATAGATGGACTGGTCGTCATCGCCGACCACGAACAGATTTTGCTCGGGTTCAGTCAGGAGCCTGAGCCAGGCATATTGAATTCGATTGGTGTCCTGAAATTCATCGACCAGCACGTGTTTAAACTTTCGGCGATAAAAGTCGAGTAGCTCCTGATTTTCCTGAAGAAGTTCGAGGCAGCGCAGTAAGAGTTCGGCAAAATCGACCAATCCAGAGCGGTCGCACTGTTCCTCGTAGGCGCGATAGATCGCGAGCATCTGGCGCTCAAAGGGGTCACCGGGCGCGGGAAGATTTCGGGCGCGACGGCCTTCCTCCTTTTGCGCATTGATGTACCACTGCACCTGTCGAGGTGGCCAGCGGGTGTCATCCAGCTCAAGGCCTCTAATGATGCGTTTGATAATCCGCTGCTGATCATCAGAGTCCAAGATTTGAAATGCCGGTGGGAGTCGCGCTTCCTGGGCATGACGCCTGAGCAGCCGATGGGCGAGACCATGAAAGGTTCCGATCCAAAGGTCCCGCGTCGGAATCGACAGGAGATCCTCGATGCGCGTTCGCATTTCCCGGGCTGCCTTGTTGGTGAAGGTGACGGCGAGAATCCGTTGGGGAGGGATGGATTCTGCTTGGATGAGCCAGGCAATTCGATGCACCAGCACCCGGGTTTTACCGCTGCCTGCCCCGGCCAAAACCAGGAGGGATGGGACCTCTGCGCAGACTGCTCGGCGTTGCGCCGCGTTAAGAGGCTCTACAATTGAGGTGATATCCATGCTGCATTTTAGCCGAATCGCCTTGATTGGCTGAGAGTAAGCAAGCACAATTGCCAACCTGAAGCCCAATTCTCACCCGGAGGTCCCTATGAGCTTTGATTACAAACGCGCGATGAAGCGTGAATTCAATGTCGGCAGCAAGGAGCAGCGGATTCGCTACGGCGCCGGTATTGGACTGGTTCTGGTCTCCGTATTCCTCGCCAACATCGCCATGTTGTTGATCGGGGTCGTTTTGATCGTGACTGCAAAACTGCAATGGTGCCCGGCCTACTCGGGACTTTCGAAAAGCAGTGTTCTCCCGGGTGATGAGCCTCCGGCGCCGAGCACTCCTCATCATTGAGCCCCTTTGTGAGGCGCTGAGCGATCAGTGCCCTCGTCCTCAAATGCCCGCATCAGCGGGCATTTTTGTTTTCTGGGCAGACGCCCATCAAGTCCCCAGTCCCTTCGATCCTTTCTGAGTTTCCCGTCCTGAATCTGGATGCCTCGTCGAGACATCCTTTTTCCGGTGCCAGATCCGCAAAAAAACTTAACCCATTGATTTATTGGTCTCTCCTCGCTTGAGAGGTGCGTCTGGATGCCTACCAAAAAACAACCACTTGACTTGTGGGGTGACACTTTCTATATTCGCGTAAAAGTGGGGAGAAGTGGGTAAAAGTGGTAGGAAATGGGGAGTAAGGGGGCAAGGTGTTCAGAGGCGTCAGTGCAATCAATCTCGACGACAAGGGGCGATTAGCGGTTCCTACCCGCTATCGCACCGAGTTGGGTGATTGCTGTGATAACCAGTTGGTTGTCACGGTAGGCCTCGACAAGTGCCTGCTGCTTTATCCGCTGCCGGAATTCGAAGAGATTGAGCGCAAGCTCGTAAAGCTTCCGGCACTGAATAAAAAGGCCAAGCGGTTGCAGCGTCTCCTGATTGGGCACGCCACGGAATGTGAGCTCGACGGTCAGGGGCGCTTCCTGATTCCTGAGCCGCTGAGAAATTTCGCTGGACTGGAGCGTCGGGTGGCGCTGATCGGTCAGGGCAACAAATTCGAGATTTGGGACGAGGCCGGGTGGGTCGCTGCCCGTGATGAGTGGATTGACGAAGAGCAGGCAGACGATGAGGAGCTCTCTCCGGAGCTTGGTGCGTTGTCTCTCTGATGGACAACGCCAGTTCATCGCATGTTTCGGTCCTGCTGACTGAAAGTGTCGCAGCACTGAAGCTTGAGCCGGAGGACTGCGCAGTTGATTGCACGTTTGGCCGAGGAGGACACAGTCGGTTGCTTCTTGATCAGCTTGGGCCCTCTGGGCGGCTGCTGGCAATGGACAAGGATCCACAGGCGGTGGCATCCCTGGAAGCGCGGGCCTTAGTTGAAGAAGGGCGATTTGAAATTCGCCACGGAAGTTTTGCAGGGCTCTCCCGTGAGGTTGAGAGCTTGGGTTGGACGGGGAAGGTTGCGGGGGTCTTGATGGACCTTGGGGTCTCTTCTCCTCAGCTTGATGAGGCTGAGCGTGGATTCAGCTTTATGCGGGAAGGACCCTTGGACATGCGGATGGACTCCAGTTCGGGGGAGACCGCTGCCGAGTGGCTGAGCCGTATATCAGAAGCTGAACTTGCGAATGTGCTTTGGCGGTGGGGTGAGGAGCGATTCTCAAGACGCATTGCTGCCGCGGTTGTGGCCAAACGTCGGGAAAAACCGCTTCAAACCACGCGAGATCTGGCAAGCCTGATCGAGTCGGTCGTGCCGAGCCGGGAAATTGGCAAGCATCCGGCAACCCGAAGTTTTCAGGCGATCCGAATTGCGGTGAACCGAGAGCTTGAGGATCTGGAGACCGCATTGGATCAGGCGATTGACGTATTAAAGCCGGGTGGCCGATTAGCCGTGATTTCCTTCCATTCACTGGAAGATCGGATTGTGAAGCGGTTTATCAGGGATCAGGAGCGGGGCTGGAGTCACGGTCAGGCGCCGCACCCCATGGCGGCCCCAGCGGTCTCCCGCCTGAAGCGGATCGGCAAGGCAGTGATGCCCGGGCCGAAAGAAGTTGCAGTTAATCCCCGAGCGCGAAGTGCAGTGCTCAGGATCGCAGAAAAGGTTTGAGATGAGGTTGCTTCTCTTGATGGTTGTGATCGCAGTGGCTTCGGCCTTGGGTGTGGTGCACATGAAATACCGCACGCGGTTGCTGTTTTCAG
>Ga0207958_1000138_pt1 | contig 25783 bp, 27 predicted proteins | sample CryBogCBH27Jul07_FD_184606 | JGI IMG/M metagenome (GOLD analysis project Ga0207958, IMG submission 184606) | Freshwater microbial communities from Crystal Bog, Wisconsin, USA - CBH27Jul07 (SPAdes) (version 2) | ecosystem: Environmental > Aquatic > Freshwater > Lake | place: Crystal Bog... | reverse complement strand
CCAGACAGCTCTCATTGTCGAAGATGATCCCGTTTTTCAGCGGGCGATAGCTGAGGCTTTGATTCAGGCGGGCGGCAACTGGCTGATCCGGTCTTATCGAACGGGAGCCGAAGCGTTGAATGGATGCCTTCATGAGACCATCCCGCCCGCCATCGGGTTGATCGATCTTGGTTTGCCGGACATGCCGGGTGAAAAGGTGATTTCTGAACTTCGTGCTCGATTTCCCGAGATGCCGATACTTGTGATCTCCGTATTTTCGGATGAACGCAAGGTATTCAGTGCAATTCGGGCAGGGCCATGGCTTTGGGTTACGGTATAAGATTTTGGATGACGGTTTATACCGTCAAAAAGTGTAGGCTGCAGTCGGATCCGACGGGACTTCGGGAGACTGTGAATCGGCTCTAGGCCTTGCGGGGTAAGGGTTTTGGGGCTTTATGGGATCTCTTGAAAATCACCCATGGTGCCGGAGGTCGGAATCGAACCGACACTTGGTTTCCCAAACCAGATTTTGAGTCTGGCGCGTCTACCAGTTTCGCCACTCCGGCTGAACCTTCAATCATATCGCAAACGCACCCTCTGCTCCAGTCCTTTGCTTTGGCCGTTGCTACTTTCCGTATTGAGAGGATCCTGTGGCATCATGTCAGGCTATGCTGAAAAGTGACTTTAATTTCGAGCTCCCCCCTGAACTGATCGCGCAGGCCCCTCTCGAAAATCGGACGGATTCAAGGCTTTTGGTGCTTGAAGCGAACAAGGCGCTTAAGGATCAGGGATTTCAGGATCTACCGAGCCTTCTCCGTGCGGGAGATCTTTTGGTCCTCAATGACACACGGGTTATTCCGGCCCGGCTTTATGGGGCCAAGGCCACGGGAGGTCGGATCGAGCTGCTTCTCGAGCGGGTCCTCGATTCACACACAGCGCTGGTTCACCTGAGGGCCAGTAAGTCGCCCAAACCCGGAGCGAGGCTTCTTCTGGATGGCGGTTATGGCGGCGAAGTGATTGAGCGTCGCGACGCTTTTTTCGTCCTTCGCTTCGATGAGGCTTCACCCGTCATGTCGGTTTTGGAGGCCGTCGGGCATATTCCCTTGCCTCCCTATATCGGTAGAGCCGATACGGCCTCTGATCGAGAGCGTTACCAAACCGTTTTTTCGGCCACCCCAGGGGCCGTTGCCGCTCCGACGGCCGGGTTGCACTTTGATCAGGAAATGCTGGATCGGCTGGAAAGGGAAGGGATTGATCGTGTCACTGTAACCCTTCACGTGGGAAGCGGAACCTTTCTCCCGGTCCGGGCCGAAAACCTGGATGATCACCAGATGCATTCTGAGCTCTGTCAGGTAAGTTCAGCAGCGGTTGCAAGGATTCAAGAGACCAAGGCCCGAGGTGGAAGGGTCATCGCGATTGGGACTACCGCTGTCAGAGCGCTGGAATCTGCGGCCCTTTCAGGGCAACTTGAAGCCTACGAAGGGGAGACGGATATCTTCATTCAACCTGGATTTTCATTCCGGGTGGTGGATGCTCTTCTCACGAATTTTCATTTGCCGGAATCCACGCTCCTGGCACTGGTCTCAGCATTCGGTGGCTATTCCGAAGTCATGGCGGCTTATCAACATGCGATCAGAGAAAAATATCGATTCTTCAGCTATGGTGATGCGATGTTTTTGACCTGCAAAGAGAGCTCAGAATGAAGTCAGGTTTTGCGCTTCATCCCAGATTATCGGCCGATACGATCTGCCTGGGACACCTACCGTTGTCGCGTGTTCTTCTCCTCCAGGAGCGCCGCTACCCCTGGATTGTGCTGGTTCCGGCCCTTCCCGATCTTACTGAGATCACGGACCTTTCCGAGACGGACCAGAGTCGTCTGATTTTGGAATCCTCTTCGGTTGCGAGACAAATGCAACAGCACCTTATGGCCGACAAGATCAATGTCGCAGCCATCGGTAATCTGGTCCCGCAACTCCATTGGCATGTCATTGCACGATACCGGGATGATGCGGCCTGGCCTGCACCCGTTTGGGGGCGTTTTGCGCCAGAGGCATATACGCCAGACGAGTTGATCTCAATGGTCGAGCGGCTTCACTTGTCTCAGATCCCGGGCTTTCAACCCGAGGAGATCCCATAGTGGAGTGTCGCCCTCACTGCGGGGCCTGTTGCATCGCGCTCTCAATCTCCACGCCGATTCCCGGAATGCCTCAAGGTAAGCCTGCGGGTGTTCGATGCGTTCAGTTATCCGAGGATGATCGTTGCCTGATCTTTGGCCGGCCGGAGCGTCCGGCTTGCTGCGCTGGGCTCAAACCCAATCTTGAAATGTGCGGTGAAAACCGCGAGCATGCCTTGCACTGGATCGCCTGGCTGGAAGAGGCCACACGGCCCTGAACGAATCAGGTCTCGATGACCTGAACCCGACGGGTAATGCCGCAGACCAGATCGTAAGGGATGGTGTTGGCGTATTCTGCGATCAGCTCGACAGGGAGTCCCTCGCCCCAAAGGGTGACAAGATCACCGATCTCAGCCTCCGGACAATCGGTCAGATCAATCGTGATCATATCCATGGAAACCCGGCCGGCCAGGGGCGCTCTTTGGCCTCGAACGAGAACAGGGGTTCCCGAGCGTGCCTGACGGGGGTAACCATCCCCATAGCCAATTGCGGCCACACCGAGGCGCGTTTTTCTGCCCGCGACCCAATCGCCGCCATACCCGACCCGGGTTCCAGGTTCAACATCCTTGATGCTGATAATGCGTGATCGGAGGGTCATGACCGGCTGCAACCCTTCTTGTTGACCCGTTTTTCCAGCAAAAGGAGAGATGCCGTAGAGAATGATTCCGGGGCGGACCCATTCGGCCTGCGCCTCCTTCCATCCGAGGACCCCTGCAGAATTCGCGATTCCGGTTTCGCCATCGAGGCTCTCGCCCAACTCCCGGAAAAGTCCGATCTGACGAGGGGTGAAAGGATCATCCAGTGCGTCCGCATTCGCGAGATGGGACATCATGGAGATCGGGCCCTTCACCGTCTTGCAATTGCGAAGCCGTTTGACGAGCGATTCCACCTCATCGGGATGGACGCCAAGACGGCTCATGCCCGTGTCGACTTTGAGCCAGACTCTGAGGGGGTAGCCACGGGTGCGCCGTTCGAGGAGGTCGACCTGCCAGGCGGAGTGAACTACAGGCTCCAGAGAGAGCTTGCCGTAAATGGATAATTCGTCTTGATCGAAAAAACCCTGCAACACGGCAATGCTTTGAGTAAAACCGGCCTTTCGAAGTTCGATGGCCTCCTGTGTTCGGGCGACTGCAAAGGCATCGGATTCGATCAAGCCTCCCGCCGCCCGGATCAGGCCGTGACCGTAGGCATTAGCCTTGATGACCGACATGACCTTTGCCTTCGGCGCGATGGCTTTGACCGTACGGAGATTTTCCCGTAGTGCGCCAATGTTGATGATGGCGTGTGCGACCCGACTCGGGTCAGTAAGGCTCACCGGCATAGGGATCGTGAATAAAGTTCTCGAAACGGGTGTACTGACCGAGGAAGGTCAGGCGGGCGGTGCCAATCGGACCATTACGCTGCTTGGCGATAATGATTTCTGCAGACCCCTTGTCGGTGGTGTCCTTGTTGTAGACCTCATCCCGGTAGATGAAAACAATCAAGTCTGCATCCTGCTCAATCGCCCCCGAATTGTGACTGACGATGCCATCAGCTAACCACGAAGCGGGACCTGGAACAGTCAGATCGTAGACCTCTTCTTCACCATCGGCCTCGATGCATACGAGCCGGTCCCAGAAAAGGTCGGACTTGGCCCATTCCCTCGAAGATGAGTCCTTGAGATGCTCTGCGTCATTACCAAGGACGGATCTTGAGGGTGCAAATTGGTAATGGCTCGAGCCACCATAGGCAGCTCCCCGCATGGAAGCCATGGCGCTCTGGGAAATGCCCTGCATTTGCATGGCTTTCCCAAAGACCTCCATGGGAAGGGTGTCTACATTCGGGCTTGAGGCCACATCCTGAAGTGCTAACCGGACTTTTTCGGCGGCTTTAATGCGGGGACCAAAGGCTCCGATCTCATCGAGAAAAATCCGTTGCTGTTCTGAGGAGCGGATATCAACAGTCCAGACGGATTTTCCCTTCGGTTGAGCGACCTGTCCGATTCTTGCGACGATGGCGAAGCGAAGGAGAAGGGCTGCTATGTCTCGGGCAAGGCGCTCGCTACACGTACTGAAATAAATTCGGGGTGAACCGCCGTTACGGCGTGCAAAGAAACACCCATCAGTTGCCCAAAGATGCCTGAGAAGGAGGGCAATCTGCCGGTTGGAGAAACGGAAGACATCCTTAGGAAGGTGTTTCTCGTGGGACCTTTGCCCAAAAATGCCGAGATTACGAAGCCACAGATTGACCCCTTTGGGGTGCCATCGATTGCCATTGCCTGAAATGACCAATTGATGCCATGCGCCTCGGCCTTCGTGATAACTGACTCTACAACCAAAGGTTTCCGCCGCCTTTCGGACGGTTTGGCTGTTCTCTTCCGATGCGGTGGTGTAGCGCAGGGGTTGGTGAACCAGGTAGCTTCCATCACCGACCAGATGTCCCAGAAGCTCGACCTCATGATCTGGCCATTCGATCGGTTGGCTGGGCTCCTCAATGCGACGAGAGAGGGCGATTCGGTCTCCTACCTTGAGATCCCCGACGGTAGTCCAGCCACTCCCGCTGAAAATGCGATGCTTTGAAGTTGCGCGAAGCTCGCGGCCACTGGCGAGAGAGAGCTTGTAAAGGGGCTTACGCCCTACACTCCAGACCAGATCGGTTTGGGCGGGAATGATTTTCTGATGGTCTGACATGGCCCAGACCTCGGGTGTCGTGCCGACAAGCTCCCGAATCGGTACACGGCGCCCATCGGTCAAGCAGACCAGTGTATCGCCCGGGACACACTCACGGAGATCCGACATGATCGGACGCTTGTTGGGGCGTTGCTCAAGGCTTCGATTGAGCTGTGAAAGAGCAATGACGGGAACATTGAGCTCCTTGGCCAGACCCTTGAGCTGCCGAGAAATATCAGAGATTTCGTTAACGCGGCTTTCTGAGCCAGGCGACTGCATGAGCTGAAGATAGTCGAGGACAATCAGGCCTAACTTACCGTCATTCTCTCGGGCCAATCTTCGGCATCGAGCCCTGACTTCGGTTGGTGTCATGGCTGGAGTGTCATCGATATAGAGTTTGGTCTCTGCCAGAATGTTGATGGCCGAAGTCATTCGTGGCCATTCATCGTCTTCCAGCTTTCCCGTTCGGACCCGATGCTGATCAATGCGTCCCAGCGAAGAAATCATACGCATCGCGAGCTGTTCGCCGGGCATTTCCATGCTGAATACGGCAACCGGGACCTGCTCCTTGATCGCCACATGTTCTGCGATATTCATCGCGAAAGTGGTCTTTCCCATGGAGGGGCGGCCCGCCACGATGATCAGATCTGAATTCTGCAGCCCCGAGGTCATTTCGTCGAAATCAGTGAACCCCGTACTTGCCCCGGTGAGATGCCCGTCCTGCTGGAACAGGGTCTCGATTCGGTCAATGGCCTTGGCCAGGAGGGGCTTGATGGGGCTGAATCCGGTCCCTTTTCGGCGGTACTGATCGGCAATCCGGAAAACGGTCTGTTCGGCCGACTCGATCAGCTGGATCGTTTCCCGTCCTTGGGGGCTGTACGCGAGGTCTGCGATTTCCGATCCTGAGTGAATCAGCTGCCGGAGAATCGATTTTTCCCGGACGATATTGGCGTAGGCTTCAATGTTTGCAGCGCTGGGGGTTTCCTTGGCGAGCGTCGCAAGATAGGCCAGTCCACCACACTCCTCGATCCACCCGAGCTGCTCAAGGGATTCAGAGAGGGTAATGACGTCGAGGGGCGACTGTTTTTCAGCGAGAATCCGGATCGCGCGATAGATCAGTTGATGGTCGCGCCGATAGAAATCATCCTCAATCAGGATTTCGGCAACCTTATCCCAGGCGAGCTTGTCGAGCATCAGGGCCCCGATCACCGATTGTTCGGCATTGATCGAGTAGGGGGGGATCTTCAGATTCTCAATGTTCTCCGATCCTTTCCTGGACTTTTCTCGCTCAGCCATGCTCAGATGCTTCCTGTCTTCTGATGGATACGTTCAATGATGGAGGTGGTGGAGTGCCCCTCGACAAAGTCCAGAATCTCCACCCGGCCCCCGTTGGCAAGGACATGTTCATGGCCAGCGATGCTCGTGATGTCGGTGTAGTCGCCCCCCTTGACCAGGATGTCCGGAAGGACCCGACCAATCAGATCCCTTGGGGTATCTTCCTCAAAGGGAATGACCCAGTCCACACACTCTAAAGCTGCCAGCATGGCCATCCGATGGCCAAGGCCATTGATGGGGCGCTCGGGTCCCTTGAGGCGCTGGACTGAAGCGTCTGAATTGACCAGCACAATCAGTCGATCCCCAAGCTCCCGAGCTCTTCGGAGATAGTCCACATGGCCTGGGTGCAGAATATCGAAGCAGCCGTTGGTCGCGACAAGCTTTTCGCCACGAGCACGGGCTTCATGAAGGATCGGCTGGAGAAGGTCGAGAGGAATGGTTCCCCGATGTTCCGCCTGATCGCCATGCAGCGCCAGTCGAATTTCGGCAGGGCTCAGGGTGGCTGTTCCGAGCTTCCCGACCACGATGCCGGCTGCAATGTTGGCAAGATGCGTCGCTTCCGGAAGGCTGATGCCGGTCGCTAGACTGGCCGCCAAGGTCGCAATGACGGTATCGCCGGCCCCGGTTACGTCATAGACCTCCCGGGCTCTTGCAGGGAGATGAAGCGGCGGGACGCCGCGTGCGAGTAAGGTCATGCCCTCATCGCCCCGCGTGATCAGCAGCGCTTCAAGTTCCAGTTGATCCCGAAGAGATTCCCCCAGCCTGACCAATTCGGCTTCATCACGAGCGTGCCCAGCAACCAACTCAAACTCATGGCGGTTCGGCGTCAGCAGGGTGGCACCCCGGTATTTGGCAAAATCTGAACCTTTAGGGTCCACCAGAACCGGTTTTTCGAGGGCGCGGGCTGCGTCGATGAGGGCTTCTGGCTGGGCCAGGGTTCCTTTTCCATAATCTGAAAGGATCACCACATCCGCATCTGCTAGAGCCGCCTGAAAGACCGCCTTTAACGATTCATTCTCTTCACTGTGGAAGGCATCCTCGAAGTCGAGTCGGATGAGCTGCTGATGACGGCTCAGGACTCGAAGCTTGGTAATCGTCGGTGCATGGCGTGAACGTTCGATGCGGCATTGGACGCCCTGGGACTCCAGAAGCGAGATGAGGGCGGAGCCTGCCTCGTCCTGCCCGCAGTGGCCGAGCAGTTCGACATCGCCTCCCAGTGAGGCAATGTTCAGCGCAACGTTTCCAGCGCCGCCGGCCCGCTCTTCAATGTCGTTCACTCGCACGACCGGAACGGGGGCTTCAGGCGAAATTCTCGAGGTGCCGCCATGCCAGTAGCGGTCGAGCATCAGATCGCCGGCAACAAGTACACGGCCTCTTTTAAAATCAGGGAGTTGCATTATTCTTTGAGGACAAAATGGACGCTCAAGCATAGCACAGCCCTGCCCGCCAACGGACGGTTGGCTCAGGGATTTCGATATGGAACGAGGGGGGTGGGGCAGGCAGAAGGGCCTGCCCCGACAGGAAGATCAGTCGTCGCTCTGCAGAACGCCGAGGATCTGAAGAAGGCTGGTAAAGAGATTGTAGATGGTCACATACAGGCTCAAGGTTGCGAGGATGTAGTTCGTCTCGCCACCGTGAATGATGTTGCTGGTTTCAAACAGAATGAGCCCTGCCATCAGAATCACAAACATGGCCGAAATCCCCAGAGCCATGCCGTTCAGGCCGGGGATGAATGCCACGGCAAGGCTTGCAAGGAAGGCCACCAGGATGCCGGCGCTGAGCATGCCGCCGAGGAAACTGAAGTCCTTGCGGCTGATCAGTGCGTAGGCTGAAAGACCCATGAAGGTCAGGCCGGTGCCACCGAGGGCCATCACAATGAGTTCTGCACCATTTGCAAAATGTCCGATGTAAGCGTTCAGGATGGGGCCTAAAGTCATCCCCATGAACCCGGTCAGGGCGAACAACCAGACCAGGCCCCAGGCACTGTTCTGGAATTTATTCACCAGAAAAAAGAGGCCGAAGTAACCCACTAGGGTGACAACAAAACCCGGATAGGGAAGTTCAAGCACCATGCTGGCCGCGGCACAGAATGCGCTGAACAGCAGAGTCAAGGACAGGAGCGCGTAGGTATTACGCAACACGCGGTGTGTCGCGATAAGACTTTCGGAACGACTGCGTGCAGGGATGGTCTGAATTCGTGACATGAGATGTTTACTCCGATCAAAAGGATCCGGTCTTTGGACTTCCTCATGGTACATTAGTTCGTCTATCAGCCGCACGCTCCGGTTTTCGAAATGCTTGAGAGGGGGCTTGAATTGTCGCCTCATCGACCGCATCTCCCGGACGTGTTCGTTATCCTCATTGGAAAACTCAGCTATGAACAAAGGCATTCTCAAAATCGCTCTCGGTCTGATGGTGACCTTGGGTCTTCTTTTTGCATCCATGCAGGACGCCAGCGCGGCCCGTATGGGGAGTGGCAAGTCTTTCGGAAGCCGCCCCTCTTACAGCACGCCTTATCAGCGTTCACCTGGAATGGGACAGCCGGGTGGCTTTGCCCAGCAGCCCGCCATGTCGCCGGCTCAGGCCCGTAATCAAGGGCTTCGCGACTCCATGGCACAGCGCGGTGGTTTCGGTCGCTTCTTGGGTGGTCTCGCTCTCGGCGGCCTTCTTGGCGCGATGTTCATGGGGGGCGGCTTCGAACATATCAACTTCCTCGATATTCTGGTCTTTGCCGGGATTGCATTCCTCTTGATGCGTCTTTTTGCAGCGCTCCGCCAGTCGGCGGAAGCGCGGCCAACGCCGGCAGGTTATGCCGGGCATACAGGGGATCATTCACCCTATGAGAGAGCCGGTTCAGAAAGGGGAGCGGGTTTCGATACCGATATCTTTTCAAGAGGCGGGAGCGCGGCCCCACAGGTAAGTCCTGCACCGGTTGCTTTTCCTTCAGACTTCGATCAGCAGCAGTTTGTCTCCGGTGCCAAGGCGGCTTACACCATGATGCAGGCGGCTTGGGATCGCGGTGATCTCGCCGAGCTTCGCTCTTTGACCACCGACAAGGTCTTCGGTGAACTTCAGGATCAAATCCGGGCTCGGGGTAATGCCACGAACCAGACGGATCTTCTTAAAGTGGAGTGTGAAATTCTTGAGGTTCGCGATGTGTCGGGTAGCCGTGAAGCCACCGTCCTCTTTGACGTGATGATGCGGGAGGATCCCTCCGCTCGACCGCAGCAGGTCCGTGAGGTGTGGCACTTTACTCGTGCCCTCAATAGTCGCCAGCCGACCTGGTTCCTGGACGGCATTCAGCAACTCGAAGATTAAGTACAAAAAGCCCCTGCCATGAGAGTGGCCGGGGCTTTCTCTTTTTGGATCAGGTACCCACATTCATGTTGTGGCTCAAGGCTTTTCATCTGATTTTCATGGTGACGTGGTTCGCCGGGTTGTTCTATCTCCCGCGGTTGTTCGTCTACCACGCCATGTCGACCGATGCGATTAGCCACGAGCGCTTCAAGATCATGGAAAGGAAACTGTACTGGGGCATCATGACCCCCGGCATGATCCTGACCTTGATCTTTGGTGTCTGGATGCTGACCAGCTATGCTTGGTCACTCTATGGCGCCAGTGGTTGGTTGCACGCGAAACTCGCCATGATCCTCATACTGGTCGCTTACCACATTCAATGTGGACGCTGGCTCTCTGCCTTCAAGCACAATCGTAACCGACGTTCCCACGTCTATTACCGCTGGATGAACGAAGTTCCCGTTCTTTTTCTGGTCGGAATCATCCTGCTTGCAGTCATCAAACCTTTTTGAATTCGCTTTGGATTGATCTCACACGAGAATTTGACCATGCCTACTTACGACTATCAGTGTCAATCTTGCAATCACCCCTTCACGGCCATGCACAAGATCAGTGATCCGATTCCGGCCTGTCCTGAATGTGGTGCAGCGGATATCAAGAAACTGCTTTCAGCACCGGCCGTGCATGGAGGACGTTCCGCGCCTTCATTCAGCGCCCCGCCCTGCGGTGCGCCTGCCCCAATGGCGGGTGGTTGCGGATCCGGAATGTGCGGTCACAAGCACTAAGCGAAAATTCGCGCATGAAGAGCGATCAGGCCGGCTGAGCCCGATCCCGGCTCCTTCATCGGAGCAGGGCGCAGTTTCCGGACGCCACGGTCCATGTATACGCAACACTTCCAGCTTTCAGAGCTCCCTTTCTCGATTGCGCCTAACCCGCGTTATCTGTTCCTGAGTCCACAGCACCGGGAGGCTTTGGCGCATCTTCTCTACGGTATTGGCGTTGGTGGCGGCTTTGTGGTCCTGACCGGCGAAGTCGGTATGGGAAAAACGACCCTTTGCCGGGCCTTGATTGATCAGTTGCCGGAAGATGTCGATATCGCGCTGGTTTTTAACCCAAGGCTAAATTCCCGCGAGTTGCTGGCATCGATCTGTGATGAACTGAGTATTCCCTACAGTGGGCCGAGGGCCAGCCTCAAATCGTTAATTGATGCTCTGAATCGTCATCTTCTTGATGCCCATGCCAAAGGTCGCCGAGTTCTGGTGCTCATCGATGAGGCACAGAACCTTCGATTCGATGTTCTTGAGCAGGTGAGGTTGCTGACCAATCTTGAAACCAACCAGCACAAGCTTCTTCAGATCATCCTGGTGGGGCAACCCGAGCTCAACGAGATTCTTGATCGCCCGAATCTTCGCCAGCTGGCTCAGCGCATCACCGCCCGCTACCACCTTGAGCCCCTGAATCTCGCGGCAACTCGAGAATACATCCGTCATCGGCTAAAGGTGGCTGACGCGCGAAACGAAATTTTTTCTGCTACCGGAATGCGGGAGGTTTTTAAGCGCTCAGGTGGCATTCCCCGCCTCGTCAATCTGATTGGTGATCGTGCGCTTCTTGGGGCCTATACGCTAGGAAAGAAAGAGGTGGATCGAAAAATCGTTCGCCGGGCTGCCGTTGAGCTCAAAGGTTCAGGAGTGGGGGCCAAAACATCCCTCAATCTGAAATCAATCGGTATAGGCGGGCTACTAATCGTTCTTTTGGGGGGAGGCGCATGGCATCTCCTTCGTCAAGGCGCTCCCAAGATCGATGTTCGATCGGGGTTTTCACTGCTCGGAGCGTCCAAATCATCTGATACACCGTCTATTGCGACGGAGTCATCGGGAAGCTTCGAGCAATCTGGCGCGCCCGAGCCTCTGCCTTTCCAGTTCACGGAGGGGAAAGATGAGGCCCTCAAGCACCTTTTTGGCCTTTGGGGTATTGCCAACCCAGAAGGTATGAAATGCGGTAAAGCAGGACGTGGTGACCTTCGGTGCCAGAACTTCCGGGGAACCTGGGATGCCCTTTTGAAACTGAACATGAGCGCGGTTCTGGAGCTTGAAGGCACTGAGGACGCTGAGCGCTTCATTTGTGTCGAGCGCGTGATGGGAGATCAGGTCGTCATTCGGACTGCGTCTGGATCTCTACCGCAGTCTCAAGAACGCGTCAGAGCTCTTTGGACTGGAATCGCTATTTTGGCATATCGGCCTCTCGCGACCGACAAGAGGGCATTGCGTCCGGGAATTTCGGATCCCGTGATTCGTGAAATTCGCCAAGAGCTCGGGTTGAAATCCACGACGAGCGAGCCGAGCCGCTTCGATGAAAATCTGCGGGGCCAAATTCAGGCGTTCCAGCGCAAAATCGGTCTTCGACCGGATGGTCTTATCGGAACGCTCACCCTGATTGGCATTGAAGGCCATGGTGCTAGGCCCGATGTACCCAGACTCCTATCCACGCCATTATCAGAGGGTCTTGATGTCCATCATCCTTGATGCCCTGAAGAAATCCGAACGGGAACGGCAGGCGGGTCAGGTGCCCGGAATGTCGGAGGTGGTAACTGAAACCGTCATCGCCCGTCCCCGATGGATTCCCTGGCTCGTTGCGATACTAGCGCTCCTTAATGTCAGCGGCATCGGATATTGGCTTTATCGAGACCATTCATCAAAGGCACCGATTCCGCCTCCAATGACGGCAGTTCCCGGCGAGATCGGGGCGCCACAAAAGGAGGGGGCGACCCCGATTCCCCCAGCGACAGCCCCTCAGGTGCAGGCTCCCTTGGCCGATATGAGACCCCCGGTTGAACCCGTTCAGGTGATACCCCCATCCGAGCCCGTCCAGCAGCGTCCCGCGATTGCGATGCCAGAGCACCTGATGCCCCCTGCGAATCCGGCCCGGACGGCACCAGAGGAGGAGGACCCCGTGGATGCCGAGCTTGAGGCTGAAGGCGTCGCTAGGAGCGATGAAACGATCCCAAGAAGCGCTGCGGGTTCCGGACTTCCGATGCTCCATGATATGCCCGAATCGTTCCGAAGCCGGATTCCCTCGTTTAGGATCACCATGTTTGCCTATTCCGAGAACCCGCAAGAACGTTTCGTCATCGTCAATATGAAGAAGCTGATCCCCGGCGATGTATTGCCCGGCGGCGTCCTCCTCATCGAGATCCGTGCAGAAAACCTTGTGGGTGAACTCGATGGCCAGAAGTTCCTGATTCCGAGATACTGATGAAGTCCATGCGAAGATTTCGATGCCATCTGACTGCCCTGAGGACGATTCTCGGCAAGGAAATTTATCGTTTTATGCGGATCTGGCCGCAGACGATTTTGCCGGCCGCAGTGACAACTTCCCTGTACTTTCTGATTTTTGGGACACTCATCGGACAGCGGATTGGTCCGATGGATGGTATTTCCTACATGGATTACATCGTCCCAGGCATTGCCTTGATGTCGATCATCACGAATTCCTACAGCAACGTCGTGTCTTCTTTCTATTCCAGCAAGTTTCAGAAGAACATTGAAGAGCTTTTAACCGCACCGGTCCCGAGTTGGGTCATTCTCACAGGATACGTGGGCGGCGGCGTTTTTCGGGGGCTGGCGGTTGGCGTGGTCGTGACCGGGATCGGGCTGGCCTTCTCCAGTGTGGGTTTTCAGCACCCTGAGGTGATTGCCCTGGTTTTTTTGCTGACCTCGGTATTATTCGCTCTGGCGGGATTCATCAATGCTGTCTTTGCCAACAGCTTTGATGACATCTCCATCGTTCCCAACTTCGTCCTAACCCCGCTGGTTTACCTTGGGGGCGTTTTCTACTCGGTCAATCTGTTGCCCGAGTTCTGGCGTAAGGTGTCCCTGGGAAATCCGATTCTCTACATGGTCAATGCCTTTCGATATGGATTTCTGGGTGTCAGCGATATGCCCATCGGCTCATCGCTCCTCCTAATCGCAGCCGTCGTTTTGGTTTTGGCTCTCTGGGCGCTTTGGCTATTGGAGCGGGGGACTCGTCTCAAGGGGTGATCAGCGGTCCAAGGATAGCCACAGACTATCTGGTCGATCCACTGATGAAACGATGGGCTCGATCGATTTCAAGGGTCAGGTCAGCGATCGAGGGAAGTGTCTCAAGATTCCAACGCGTCAGTCGCTCAAAGTGCATCACGAAGCGCTGAATGGCTGCCGCATCCATGATTTTTGAACCGATCAACTGACCTGCCTGTTCGGCTAGTTTTTGTTCCTGAAGGCTACGCCATTCGATCACCGCGGAGAAATCCGGGATCTTGAGTAGGACCAGAAGATCAAGTCGATCGAAAAGCGATCGATACCCGTGACAGAGTGCGTCATTGACGTACGTTCTCCATGCCCCATCGGCGTCTTCTTCCGCTTCAAGCGCATTGATAGCTCCCTTAAGTCGGGTTTTCGGTTGCGGCGGCGTTCCGACGCACCAGCCCTCAAGAATCACCACATCTGCTTTTCCCCTGAAGGTCTCCCAATCGTTTTTGGGTAGCCGATCATCCAGGGCCTTATTGAAGCGTGGAACCTGTGTGGTTGCTGCAGGCCCCTGGGTCATCAGGCGATTCAGGGTGTCATGGAGTAGCTTGAGATCATGCGTACCCGGAACGCCTCGCGTGATCAGCAATGGATGAATGTCTTGGGCAAGTTGAACCCGTTCAGCATGGGTCAGGTAGAAATCATCAATGGAGCATTGGATTGTTTTGAGCCCGTGAACCTGAAGCAACGTGATGGCCAGAAGTTCCGCCGTCGTTGATTTACCCGAACCTTGAGCGCCATTGATCCCAACGAGAAGCGGGATTCCCTGATGCTGCGAAGCGATCCAGGAACCCAGCCCCAGGCTTGCGCCGGTGAGGTGGCCCCAGAGCGATTCGGGAATTTGCATTCGAGCCAGACACGTTTCGAGTGTAGATCCGGCTTTCAGATAGGCCTCTTCAGGCGATACGAGCCAAGGATGTGTCTTGGGCCAGAGGTCCCATTCAGGCGGGTGTGCTGTTCCCAATCAGGCGACCTTGTCCGGAGGCGTTTCACCACGGAAAAAAGCGTCGAGGTTGTCGATCACTTTCATGCCCATACCGGTTCGGGTTTCCTCGGTCGCACTCCCTAGATGCGGTAACAAGCTGACGTTATCGAGCGTCAGGAAGCCTGGATGAAGATGAGGCTCTGCTTCATAGACATCGAGCCCCGCAGCTCGGATGCTCTGGGTTTTCAATGCATCGATCAGGGCTTCACTATCGACCACGTCACCCCGAGCCGTGTTAATCAGAATACCTTCGGGCTTCATCGCATTCAGTCGGTCCCGATTGATCAGGTGCCGGTTTTCGGCGCTCCCTGGGCAATGCAGAGAGACAAAATCTGAATCACGCAGCAGCGATTCGAGGCTCTCTGCCTCTTGAGCATCAAATAGGGCCAGCTCAGTCTTTGGAATAGGCTTTCTGCCTTTGACGAGGATCTTCATTCCAAAGCCAAAATGCGCCCTTTGGGCAACGGCCTTGGCGATACGCCCAAAGCCTATCAATCCCAAGGTTTTTCCTGCGACTTTGGTTCCCAAAAGATGCGTTGGGTGCCAGCCGGTCCACTGGCCTGATCGGAGCAGGATTTCCCCTTCACTGGCGCGTCGTGCGGTCATCAAAAGCAGCAATAGGGCAATGTCAGCCGTGCAGTCGGTCAGAACATCGGGTGTGTTGCTGACGACAATGCCGCGGGATCGGGCCGTCGCCATATCGATGTGGTTGTACCCGACACCGAAGTTGCCAATGAAGCGGCAACGGATAGGATCTTGGGAGAGCACTTCCGTCGTGATGGGGTCAGTCACCGTGGGTAGGACGGCGTCATGGTCCCGCATGGCGGCCTTGAGAGCCTCAACTCCCATGGGTTCGTTGAGTTCGTTGAGGGTGACCTGATAGTGTTCGGACAGCCTCTTTTCGCAGGCGGTGGGCCAGCGGCGTGTCACGAGAATACGTGGTTTTTCGTTCATCCTTGGAGTGGGCCGAGCCTATTCAGGGTTCTTTTCGAGTGCATTAGAACCGTTTTGATGGGTCACTTCCAATGCCGATCTAAGTCGTTGAGTCAGGCTAAGAAGGTCGTTCTGTAGGTTCTCCAGACTATCTTAAGTCCACCCGAGAGTAACCATGGGGGATGGCATTCCAAATCTGGTAGGCAAACTGCAAAGGTCGCAAGGGATGTGAAAAAGATTGGGCAGCCGACCGGATTGCCGGCTGCTCAAAAACATATCAACTAGGCGCGGGGCGCGAGCGGGGCCGCCGTCTTCCGCCAATACTCGGAAGCCGCTGCAATGCCGCTACCCGGAGTGACATTAATCCCAGCATCGAGGAGTGACATTTCAGAACCGGCAATCGCGCTGGCCAGCATCAGTTCATTGAGGTCACCGAGATGACCGATGCGGAAGACCTTGCCGAGCACTTCGCTCAGACCTGCACCGAGTGAGAGGTTGTAGCGATGGTAGGCGTAATGCATGACATCGCGCGCATCAAAGCCTTCCGGAACGACGATGGCGGTGACACTGTTGGAGTACCACTTCGGATCCTTCGCACACATCTCAAGACCCCAGGCACGAACTGCGCAACGAACCCCTTCAGCCAGACGTGCGTGACGCTTCCAGACATTCTCCATGCCTTCTTCCAGCATCAACTCCATGGCTTTCTTGAGCCCGTGAAGAAGCGGGATGGCCGGGGTATAGGGGAAGTAGCCGCCCGGGTTGTGAACGATATGGTCCTGAATGTCGAGGAAAGCCCGGTTGCACTGGGCCGTTTCGCGAGCCTTCAGCGCCTTCTGACTGAAGCCAAGAAGACAAAGGCCAGCAGGCAACATGAAACCCTTCTGGGTGCCGGCAAGGCCAACGTCAACGCCCCAGTCATCGAGGCGGAATTCCAAAGAACCGATGGACGAGACCCCGTCAACGAAGAAGAGGGCAGGGTGACCTGCGCTATCCAGGGCCTTGCGAACACCCGGAAGATCGCTGGTAACGCCGGTCGCTGTTTCGTTGTGACAGATCAGAAGAGCCTTAATTTCATGCCCCTTGTCTTCCTTGAGCCGCGCTTCCAGATGATCAAGGGGAACACCTTCACCCCACGGGACTTCGTGGAACTCGACGTCGAGTCCAAGGCGCTTGGCAAGATCAATCCAAAGATGCGAGAACTGTCCAAAACGATAGGTCAGGACCTTGTCACCCCGTGACAGGGTATTGGTGATGGCAATTTCCCATCCGGCCGTTCCCGTTGCCGGGAAGATGAAGCACTGGCCCTTTTCGGTGTGGAAGATCTTCTTCAGATTCTCGAGGATCGGGGTGACGAGCTTCGGAAAGTTCGGTGAGCGATGGTCCTCGGAGGGGACATGCATGGCGCTCAGGACCGAATCAGGGATATTGGTGGGGCCGGGGATGTAGAGATGGTTGCGACCAGGCATCGGGGATTCCTTGCTTCAGAGTGGCTGTAAAAGGGGAGGGGCAGCGCCTTTCAGATCGATGGCAGCTGTCCACGGAACCTGAGATGATGCCATACCGGAGCCTGAATCTTCAAGGTGATGAGCCGAAAAAGATCACCGAGATCAGGCAGTTATGGTTCGATTTCTCGTCCCCTGATCGTTGAGCTTAGGGGCGTACAAAGAACAGGTGGGTGTGATGGAATGTCTTTTGGGTGGGATTCTCGATCGGAAAACAGTGCTTTTGATCGTGGTGGGTGTCTTGATGACCGCGTGTTCCAGTGCCCCTCCGCTGGGCATTCACCCGGTAACGCCATTTGCCGTCGATCGCTATCTTGGGACCTGGTATGAGATTGCTCGCCTGGACCATCGGTTCGAAGAGGGACTGACCGATATTCAGGCGACCTACAGCCTTGAGCCGGATGGCTCGGTTAAGGTTTTAAACCGTGGCCTGCAAGTTTCAAATGGTCAGTGGCGAGAAGCCGTCGGCAAGGCCCTGTTTACGGGGAAGCGCGATGAGGGCTCTCTCAAGGTCAGCTTCTTCGGTCCTTTCTATGGGGGCTACCACGTGGCGGCACTGGATTCGGATTACCGCTGGTCGCTGGTGGTGGGTCCTGATCGGGATTACTTCTGGATTCTCTGTCGAGAGCCCCACCTTTCGCCTGAACTTCGCGATGTGCTGATTCATCGGGCTCAAACGCTTGGAATTGCGACCGACCGCCTGATCTGGACGCCGCAGCACAGCAAAGACTCAAAAAACCCGTGAGCCGATTCAAACGTTTCATCGGGATCGATTATTCCGGTGCCGCCACTTCGGTGACACCGTTATCTGGGCTCCGTGTTTTCGAATCCCGGGGGGATGGGCCACCCCTCGAAGTGCGGCCCGATACAAATTGGGCACGGCACTGGACACGACAGGGTGTCGCCGAATGGATCTTGGAAACCCTGATGGGAGGCGATCCTCTACTAATCGGGATCGATCACGGGTTTTCGTTTCCATTGGCCTATTTTGATCACTATGGTCTCAGTCGTGACTGGAGTCTTTTTCTCAAAGACTTTTGCACCCATTGGCCGACCGATCAAAAGGATTGCACGGTGCGTTCCCTCCGGGAGGGGAACCCCCGAAGTGGAACCAGCAAGGCACGTCGTCATGTCGAGATTCTGACCCATGCGAAGTCGGTCTTTCATTTTGACGTCCCAGGTTCTGTGGCCTCATCCACTCATGCAGGACTCCCCTGGCTCCTCTGGCTTCGGGAAAAGGCGGGGGTGTCGCTTCATTTCTGGCCTTATGACGGGACAGACGTCCCCCAAGGCGCCAGTGTCATTGCGGAGGCCTACCCGGCCCTGTGGTTCCGGTCGGGCTGTCCAGAGAACTGGTCCAGAGATCAATGGGATGCTTTTTTAATCGCCGAAGCTTTCGCAGGAGCGGCGCAGGCCGGTTTACTTTCCTCATGGTTCAAGCCGCAATGGCCTGAGCACCTGAACGAGGTCATTGAACGGGAAGGCTGGATCTTGGGTTTCAGCGGGCGCTAAGGGTTCTTGAACCAGTTCTGGAGGACCCCAAAGAGTTTGCCCATGCCAACTTCAAGATGGGCGTGAATTTCTTCGAGTGTAATTTCGCCCTCTTGTTTGCCTGCAGCCCAATTGGCGACGACGGCAAAACAGGCGTATTCCAGTCCTGCTTCTCGGGCCAGGCAGGCTTCGGGCATCCCCGTCATGCCGACCAGGTCGCAGCCATCCTGCTCCATCCGACGAATTTCTGCGGGAGTTTCAAGCCTTGGGCCCTGGGTGCATCCATAAACGCCGGTCGGAACCAGAGGAATCCCAGCTCCCTTAGCCGCCGCGATGAGACTTTCGCGAAGGGTCGGGGTGTAGGGATGCGTGAAATCGATATGAACGACCTCATTCAATTCATCCTCATGGAAGGTCTGGTGGCGTCCATAGGTGTAGTCAATGATCTGGTCGGGGATGGCGAGGACTTGTGGCCCCATGTTCGGGGTAATCCCACCCACTGCAGCCACGGCGACCACGCGCTCAATGCCGGCGGATTTGAGCGCCCACAGATTGGCCCGATAGTTCACCTGATGTGGCGGGATGACGTGGGGGTTGCCGTGCCGGGCCAAGAAGACGACGGGATGACCAAAAAGGGTTCCATATTGAAGCGGTGCCGAAGGCTGACCGAAGGGGGTTTCAACCCGCTCCTCCCGAAGAAGCGAAAATCGATCCGGGTGGGTCAAACCCGTTCCGCCGATGATGGCTGTTTTAAAGTCCATGTGTCCCCTTGACCTAATAGATCGTCCGGCAGGCATAGATGCCTGGCCAATTGCGCAGGTAGCCTTTGTAGTCGAGCCCAAAACCGAAGAGGTAGCGATTTTCAGTTACGAGGCCCACATGATCAGCACGATAGGGCTTGGTTCGTCCCAAGTCTTTGTCCACCAGGACAGCACTCACAATCCGCTTCGCCCCCTTTTCTTCGAGGTAGCGGTGGATCTCGGCCAGAGTGATCCCTTCGTCGAGAATGTCATCCAGAACAAGAATCGTGCGTCCCTCGACCGAAAGGGTTGGTTCGACCTGCCACTGCATGGTGCTGCCCGCTGTGGCTCCCTGATAGCGTCCTGCCTTGATCGAATCCAGTTCGAGTGGGAAGGGGAGATACAGTAACAGCTCGCTAGTGAAGAAGATGCCGCCGTTGAGCACGCTGAGAACCAATGGGTTCTCGTCTTTGAGGATCGCCGTGATCTCGCGGCCCATGCGTTCAATGGCTTTCCTGACCGCGCTGAGGTCATGGAGGCATTCAGCTTCTTCCGTCACTTGACGGATTTCTTGAGTCATTTCCATTCGTATTATTGGGCCAGTCGACTGAGTCGAGCGGAAAGGGATTTGTAAGCAGGATTCGCTTCCAGGTGATTGCGGTCGAACGGGGTTCGACCCCGGAAACGTTCAAGGCGTTGGGTCCGCAAAGGATCTGAAGGCAGGTTCGAAAGGCGATCGAGGACCTCATCGGCCGCCCCCGGAGCATTGCAGACCAGAATCATGTCGCAACCTGCATCGAGTGCCATTTGGGCTCGGTCAGGATAACTGCCTGCAAAAGCAGCCCCGGCCATGGAAAGGTCATCACTGAAGATGGCCCCATCAAATCCGAGACGCATGCGCAGAACGTCCTGAATCCAGAAGGATGAAAACCCCGCAGGTTGGGGATCCAGGGCCGAATAGATGACATGTGCTGGCATGATCCCTTCAAGCCCCTGACCTATGAGGGTGCGAAAGGGAACCAGATCCCGTGACTCCAATGTTTCAAGGTCACGTAGGTCGACCGGTAGGGCCTTGTGGGAGTCTTCAACGACACCCCCGTGCCCAGGAAAATGTTTGCCAACGGCGGCCATGCCGGCACTGTGCATGCCGGTCAAGAATCGTCCAGCCATCCGGGTAACCGTGAAGGGATCCGTGCCGAAGGCTCGATCCCCAATGACCTGACTGATGCCGGACTCGACATCCAGAACCGGAGCGAAGCTGAAATCAACGCCGACCGCGCGTAGTTCTGCGGCCATAAGCCATCCTGCGCCTTCGGCCAGGTCTTCATCGCCTTCCTGGGCGTAGACGCTGGCTGCAGGGAGGCGGGTAAAGCCTTCGCGGAAACGCTGGACCCTTCCCCCCTCATGATCCACTGCAATCAGGAGATCGGGTCGGATGGACCGAATCTGGCTAATCAGGGCAGTGATCTGCTCGAGGGATTCATAATTCCTTCGAAAGAGGATGATGCCACCCGTGGCAGGATGTTGGAGCCGTTCGCGCTCAATGGCATCCACTTCAAAGAGAGCCACGTCGATCATAACGGGGCCACAAGAGAGGTGTTTCATCGGCTCGTAACCTTACTGTTGCTGAGCCTGCTGCGCCTGCCGGCGCTTGAACGCTTCAAGCTGCTCAGGCGTAGCTTCCTTCTGGTGCTGCGTTTTCCATTCAGCGTAAGGCATGCCATAGACCGCCTCGAGGGCCGCTTCGTAGTCGGTCTCGGTGCCCAGATCCTGAGCCGCAGCGGCATACCATTTGGCAAGGCAGTTGCGGCAGAAATCGGCGGTCAGCATCAGTTCGATATTCTGAACATCGGTATGCGATTGAAGATGTGCGATCAGGCGCCGGAATGCGGCGGCTTCAATTTCAGTACGTTGGTGGGTGTCCATCGGGTTCAGATCTTGTGGCTCAGCGGCCATTCAATAAGGGGTTGTCCAGTGGTAACTGGGGTATAATGACCAAAGTATACAGGACCCAGGGGCTCGCCCCCCATTAACCCAAGCCCATTCAAGGTCAACCTGCCTTCCGGATCCGGAGGGATAAAAGGCTCGTCATCCGTCTGCGATTGAACTCCCCAACCTCATGAAATTACTGGTCGATTTCTTTCCGATCGTGCTCTTTTTTGCCGCCTACAAGATGGCGGATATCTACGTTGCAACCTTGGCTGCCATGGTCGGCGCCGTCCTTCAGGTCGGATATACGTGGCTGAGAACCCGTCGATTTGAAACCATGCATCTTGTCTCTCTGGTCCTGATCGTGGTGTTCGGCGGAGCGACCTGGTTTCTTCGGGATCCGACCTTTATCAAGTGGAAGCCCACGGTCCTGAACTGGTTGTTTGCCGTCGTTTTCCTCGGAAGCCAGTGGATCGGAAACGCCCCCATCATTCAGCGGATGATGGGGAGTCAGTTGGAACTTCCCGCAGCCATCTGGCGGCGCCTCAATCTCGCCTGGACCCTTTACTTTGTGGTCATTGGGGGTGTGAATCTCTATGTGGCCTTCAACTATGAAGAGAGTGTCTGGGTCAATTTCAAGCTCTTTGGCATGCTGGGACTGACTTTCGCCTTTGTGCTTCTTCAATCCTTTTTCCTGGCCAAGCACATGCCGGCTGAGGCACCTTCAAAGGATCAATAGATGCTGTTTGCCATTATTGCCGAGGATCGGCCGGATAGCCTTGAACTTCGTCTGGGTGCCCGGCCTGACCATCTTGCGCGTCTTGAACAACTTCAGGCCGAGGGCCGTCTGGTTCTGGCCGGGCCTTTTCCCGCCGTCGCTTCCGAATCTCCGGGCCCTCTGGGTTTTACCGGGAGTCTGATCGTGGCCGAATTCGAGAGTCTTGAGCGGGCTCAGGATTGGGCTCAACAAGATCCCTATGTGGCCGCTGGGGTCTATGCCCACGTGACCATCAAACCCTTTAAGCAGGTTTTTCCCCAATGAGTGAGCGTATCGATCGAATCCGGGCTAGCCTGGAGACCGGGCTGAGTCCCGCGGCTCTCGAAATTCACGATGATTCGGCAGCACATGCTGGGCATGCCGGTTCAGCACAGCACGGGGGCGGTCATTATTCCGTTGTGATCGTAAGCCCTCTTTTCGCTGGCAAAACCCAAGTCCAGCGGCACCAGATGGTTTATCGGGCTCTTGGGAGCCTGATGCAAACCGATATTCATGCCTTGATCATCAAGGCGCATACACCCGATGAAGTTCATTAACCCAACCTCTAAAGGAATGACAGTTATGAAGATCAGCACTCTCGCTGCGGCGGTTGCCGTCGCTCTTGTTGCAACCGCCTGTGGCAAGTCAGACAACCAGCCCAAGATCGTCGCCACCGGTGATGTGATTGCAACCGTGAACGGCAAGCCGATCAGCAAGGCTTCTTTCGATATCCTCGCAGAGGAAGTCAACGAGCGCCGTGGCGAAAACAAGATTCCGGACGACAAGATCGTTGATGAACTCATCAAGCGCGAGCTGCTGAGTCAGGATCTCGTCACCTCCGATGCGATCAAGGACCAGAAGCTGGCTGCGAAGATCGAAAATGCAGAGCGTATGCTGCTGTCTCAGGCGGCGGCAGAAGTCTTCATCGAGGGCGCCGAGGTTACGGATGCCGATCTCAAGAAGGAATATGACGATCGCGTCGGTCCCATGCAGAAGACCGAATTTCGCGCGCGCCACATCCTCGTGGAGAGCGAAGCTGAAGCCAAGGACATCATTGCAAAGCTGGGTAAGGGGGAAAAGTTCGAAGCCCTGGCCAAGAAGTTCTCCAAGGACCCCGGTTCCAAGGACAAGGGTGGTGAGCTGGGTTGGTTCAACCCGCAGCAGATGGTCGAGCCTTTCTCCAATGCCGTTGTGGCGCTCAAGAATGGCGAAACCACCCAGACCCCCGTTCAATCACAGTTCGGCTGGCACATCATTACCCGCGAAGAATCGCGTGATCAGGCTCCGCCTCCCTTTGATGCCGTCAAGGATCAGTTGAAGAGCATGGTCCAGACCAAGAAGCTGCAGGACAAGATCAGCGCACTTCAGGCCAAGGCCAAGATTGATCGCAAGGCTCCGGCTGCAGTGGCCGCTCCGGCCCCGACTGCTGCTCCTGCCAAGGATGCAGCGCCTGCTCCAGCAGCAGCTCCCAAGCCCTGATTTTTAGATCAGAGGCCAAAAAAGCCGGGCTTTTAGCCCGGCTTTTTTGTGCCAACAGGTGAGCGACCGGAACGAATCGGGGGCAGGTGCGCCACGGATCCATGGGGCGCCCGTGATATGATCGAAAAATTTGAAACTTTCTGCTCATGGCCAAATACAACAGTATCTTTCTGGTCGGCCCAATGGGGGCAGGGAAGAGCACCATCGGTCGTTTGCTGGCCAAGGCCTTGAGTGTTGATTTTGTCGACAGCGACAAGGAAATTGAACGCAAGACCGGTGTCAGCATCCCGCTGATCTTTGAATACGAGGGTGAAGCTGGCTTTCGCCGGAGAGAAGCCGAAGCGATTGAGGAACTGACCTGTCTTAACGGGGTCGTTCTGGCCACCGGTGGTGGCTCGATTCTTCTCCCGGAAAATCAGCGCTGTCTTAAAGATCGTGGCTTTGTTGTCTACCTCCATTGCCCGGTCGAAAAACAGCTCGAGAGAACCCATAAGGACACCAATCGCCCCCTGTTGCAGACCGATGATCCCCGCCAGCGCCTCACGGAGCTGTTTGAGATCCGGGAGCCCATTTATCGTCGGGTGGCTGACTTTGTGATCGATACGGGAAGCGCGTCAAGCCGAACCCTGGTTCGCCAGATCCTCAAAGCCCACGAAAAGGCCAATACGCCGAAGTACTAATCGTCATGAGAACTCTTACTGTCGAGCTTCAGGAACGAAGCTACCCCATCTATATCGGTCAGCAACTTCTGGATGACCAGGCGCTGTTCCATCGTCATGTCGATTCGCGCCAGGTCATGATCGTGACCAATGATCGGGTCGCGCCGTTGTATCTTGATCGGGTCAAGGCCCATTTCGAAGGGCGGGATGTCGCGGTCGTTGTGCTTCCGGATGGCGAGAAGTACAAGACGCTGGAGTCGGCTGATGCGGTCTATGAGGAGCTTCTGGCCCGTCGATTCAGTCGAACGGCGCATCTGATTGCTTTGGGGGGCGGTGTCATTGGGGATCTGGGTGGATTTGTTGCCGCCACCTATCAGCGGGGTATTCCCTTTGTTCAGGTTCCCACCACCTTGCTCTCCCAGGTCGATTCGTCGGTGGGTGGAAAGACGGCGGTGAACCATCCGCGAGGCAAGAACATGATTGGGGCCTTCTATCAGCCCAAGTGTGTCATTGCCGACATGAGCACACTGGATACGCTTGAGGATCGGGAACTCTCCGCAGGCCTTGCCGAGGTCATCAAGTATGGCCTGATTCGTGACCTTCCTTTTCTGGAGTGGCTGGAATCCGGTATTGAAAAGCTGGTGGCCCGCGATGGAGAAGCTCTGGCTGAGGCGGTTGAACGCTCCTGCCGCAACAAGGCAGAAGTCGTTGCGCGAGACGAGCGTGAGACCGGAGAGCGGGCGACCCTCAATCTGGGGCACACCTTTGGCCATGCGGTTGAAACCGGAATGGGCTATGGGGCCATTCTGCATGGCGAGGCGGTGGCTATCGGGACCTGTCAGGCGGCTGATCTTTCCGAGCGGCTGGGTTTTCTACAGGCCGTCGATGTGGCCCGGGTTATTTCCATCCTCGAGCGCGCGTTGCTTCCGGTCCGTCCCCCCGCTTCATTGAATGCGGATGATTTTCTGACCCATATGGCCGTCGACAAAAAGAATGTCGAGGGCCAGCTCCGTGTCATTTTGCTCAAGGCTCTGGGAGAGGCCACATTGCCCATGGGTGTGGACGTGGGGCTTCTTCGTCAAACCCTCGAAAATTATGGTCGGGACTGATTGATCGGTTGTCCCTAAGACACGACGCAGTTCCTTAACTTTTTCCCCCGGTCTGGTCGGGGATACGGCTCAAATCCCATGAATACTGAACTTCAGAACGATGTTTTCCTTAGAGCCCTTTTGAGAGAACCGGTAGATCGGACGCCGGTCTGGATGATGCGGCAGGCCGGGCGCTATCTTCCGGAGTACCGTCGAGTCCGACAGCAGGCCGGCAGTTTCATGAATCTCTGTACTTCGCCTGAACTGGCCTGTGAAGTTACGCTGCAGCCACTGGATCGCTATCGCCTGGATGCGGCCATTCTTTTTTCCGACATCCTGACCATTCCCGATGCGATGGGGCTTGGGCTGGAATTCGTCGAAGGGGAAGGCCCTCAGTTTCAGCGCCCGGTCACTTCGGCCGCGGATGTCGATCGCATCGGTGTGCCCGACCCTGAAAGTGATCTTCGGTATGTGGTTGACGCGGTTCGCCTGATCAAGCAGGAACTGAAGGGGAGAGTGCCCCTGATCGGTTTCTCGGGAAGCCCCTGGACGCTGGCGACCTATATGGTCGAAGGTCGGGGTACCCGTGAATTTCGGAAGATCAAGGCCATGCTGTTTGAGCAGCCGGAAGTCTTGCACCGCCTTTTGGATGTTCTCGCCCGTTCGGTGACAAGTTACCTCAATGCTCAGATTGCAGCGGGAGCCGATGCCGTCATGGTTT
>Ga0207958_1000129_pt1 | contig 26598 bp, 21 predicted proteins | sample CryBogCBH27Jul07_FD_184606 | JGI IMG/M metagenome (GOLD analysis project Ga0207958, IMG submission 184606) | Freshwater microbial communities from Crystal Bog, Wisconsin, USA - CBH27Jul07 (SPAdes) (version 2) | ecosystem: Environmental > Aquatic > Freshwater > Lake | place: Crystal Bog... | reverse complement strand
CCGGGCGCAGCGCCTGACTGTCTCCAGAAGCCTGAGGCCATTCTCTTCCTTGAGGAACATCTAGGCATTCCCCTTTCGCCTTATGAAAGGCGCTTTCATTTCAAAAGCCAGAAACTCGGATTCCTGAGGGCTGGCAAAGACTTTCTGACTGCACCTGACCCTTGCAGTGAAATGCCGCAGCCAACGGAGACGGCCTGCGAAATCGCATCTCTTGATGTGATGGCCTATCGGCTGGCTCGCCCCTTCTCTCAGTTTCTTGATCTCAAGCGGCAGGTCATGACGAGTGGCGGACCGCTCCAGAGCGCGGCCGACTTTGATTTTTGGGCCCTTCTGGTGGAACGGGTCCACCTGCTTCTTCTTTCAGACCGATATATTCCGGTCCCACGGATGCCGAACGACCCCTTGGGGCGAGAAGGCGAAGTGCATGTCGGGTGGTCACTGGTTCCCGAACCCGGGGATCCTTTTCCTGACGATCTTCTGAATGTCATGCCAGGGCGCTGTTGTTTCTTCGATGAACTCGCTTTTGAGCCGCGCAGCCTGTTGCTGCATTGCACCGAAGTTCTTCTGCAACGGGCTGTCACGCATTGTTTGCCACCGGCGGCGATGGTGCGAAAACTCCGCGGGACTTTTTTTGAGAAGACTTTTCAGGGGCTCGGGGATCCACAGCCTCTCCAAGGGGCAGCGGTCGCTGAATCGGCCGGTTACTGGGAGGCCTGGCGGCAAGAGGTCGCGGCGGCGCATGAGGAGCGAGACTTTACCCTGAGTTTCCAGCTGGTCGAAGCAGAGGCTGAGGATCAACCCTGGCGAATTGAAATGGGTGTCCTTTTGGCGAAGGATCCATCGAGACATATTCCGATCGATCAGTTCTGGTCTGAGTGGGCGGCTTTTAGCCCATCAGGGAGCGAGGGAGTTTCATTGGGCCGTTTGCTGGAATCCCTGGGACAGGCCGCCCGCATTTTCCCGCCGCTTCTGGAGGGATTGGATGCGGCTGTTCCCAAGGGCATCCGCCTGGATTTGGATGCGGCCTTCGACTTTCTGGAGCGTGATGCCTGGGTTCTGGAAGAAACCGGATTCAAGGTGCTGGTTCCTTCGTGGTGGACCCCTCAAGGTCGCCGTAAAACGCGAATCCGCCTTCGTGCAGGAACCGCTTCGGGCCCGGTGGCCTGCCGTCGCGTTGGACTCGACCTTCAGCACATCACCAACTATCGCTACGAACTGGCCCTGGGTGAGGAACCCGTGGATGAGGGGGAATGGACTCGCCTGGTCGATAGTAAATCACCTCTGGTCAAGTTCAGGGGCGAGTGGATGGTGCTGGATCGGGAACGCATGGGGGAAATGCTGACGTTCTGGCGCCGACATCGTGAGGGAGAGGCCCCCCTGTCGCTCCTCGATCTCCTCAAGGTGACCTCGGAGGATACCGACTTTCTGGAGATTGATCCCCGCGAGGCACTCCATGAGATGCTTTTAAAGCTTCGTGATTACCGAACGATTGCCCCGGAAGAAAATCCCCCAGGTCTTTTAGCCGATCTTCGTCCTTACCAGAAACGAGGTTTGGCCTGGATCGCTTTTCTTGAAAGTCTGGGGTTGAACGGCTGTCTTGCAGATGACATGGGCCTTGGAAAAACCATTCAGGTTCTGGCCTTGCTCCTCAAGGAGGCGGCCGGTAATGAAAGCCGCACGCCCACCCTCCTGATTGCGCCGACCTCCGTCATCGGCAACTGGCGCATGGAAATTGAGCGTTTTGCGCCAGAACTTAAGGCCTACGTCCATCACGGGGTCGATAGAATCCGGGATCCTGAGGCCTTCGAGCAGCGCATCCAGGGCCATCCCATCATCATTACGTCCTACGCTCTGGCCCGCCGGGATGAGAAGCTTTTGAGTGCCATCCCCTGGTTCAGAGTCGTCCTTGATGAAGCGCAGAACATCAAAAATCCCTCGTCGGCTCAAACCCGATCCATTCTGAAGTTCAAGTCCCAGCACCGGTTGGCGCTGACCGGGACCCCGGTGGAAAATCGCTTGCTTGATCTGTGGTCGATCTTCAACTTCCTCAATGCGGGATATCTGGGGCGCCAGGCCCAGTTCAGGTCAGGCTTCGAGGTCCCGATTCAACGGGATAACGATGGCGAGCGGGCCGAAACCTTAAGGCGGATGATCCAACCCTTTGTTCTGCGGCGAGTGAAAACCGATCCCGAGATCATTCGGGATCTGCCGGAGAAAGTTGAAAATCGCCAGTATTGCCAACTGAGTCTTGAGCAGGCCTCCCTCTATGAAGCGGTGGTGCGGGACATTGAAACTCAGTTGCAACGCTCCGAGGGCATCAGTCGTCAGGGCTTGATTCTTTCGACCCTGACGCGACTCAAACAGATCTGTAATCACCCGGCCCATTTCCTTCATGATGGCAGCCGTTTTTCAAATGACCGCTCTCCCAAGCTGGAACGTCTCTGTGACATGCTGACGGAGGTCATCGAGGAGGGCGAAAGCGCGCTGGTTTTCAGCCAGTTTGCCGAGGCAGGCGCCGCCCTTCAGAAGCATCTCCATGCGACGCTCGGTTGCCCGGTCTTCTACCTCCATGGGGGGGTCTCGGCTGCTCAACGAGAGAAGTTGATAGCCGAGTTCCAGGACCCTCAGACAGGACCTGCCGTTTTCGTGCTTTCCCTGAGAGCCGGGGGCCTTGGGATTACGCTGACCCGGGCCAATCATGTCTTTCACTTTGACCGCTGGTGGAACCCGGCTGTCGAGGATCAGGCCACGGACCGGGCGTTTCGCATCGGCCAGCACCGAAACGTTCTGGTCCACAAGTTCATTGCCGTGGGGACGCTTGAGGAGCGCATCGATCGGCTGATTGAGGAAAAAAAGGAGGTCGCCTCATTGATCGTCAGCAATGACGAATCCTGGCTCTCCAAACTCGACAATGAAACCTTTAAGGCCCTCATCGCGCTCAATCGCGAATCGGCCATCGCCTAAGTCCCCGCCTAGAGAAGGTCTGCGCGACCGTATCTGGCGATCTGCGGGTTGGAAGGATTCTTTCGCTCCCGGGTGAAGGCCCACATCTGATCCCCCAGGCTAAAGTGCCACCACTCCTCGGGATGGCGCTCAAATCCCGCGGATTGCATGACCTTTAGCAATTGGAGTCGGTGACGATGCAAGTCGGGTTCTTTTTCGAGAAAGAAATCGGGGAGCGAGCGATCGGAGTTCTCATCGATGGGGGAACCCATGGGGACGTCGACGCCATCGCGAGTGCACAAGGTCAGGTCGATAGCGGCCCCGGTGGAATGGGGCGGGGGCGAACCCGGATCATCCGAGGGTTCAGCCCAGATCCGATAGGTACGCTCCCATAGAATTTGCGCTTCATCCGATGGGACGGCGTCTGGGCTTCGACCGCCGGAAAGCGTCATGAATTCATGGATCACCATAAAGGACTGGATCGCATTAGGCCGGTAGGCATCGAAAATCCGGAAGGTCCAGTCAGGGTTCAGGCGTTTGAGCGTCAGGAGCGCCTTCGAAAGAGCCTCAACCACACTGCGCCGGGCGGTCCAGGGGTTGGCGGAGCCATAGGGCGCGCCGAAGGCCTGATAGGGGTGCGGGGTGGTCAGCAGAAATCCCAAGCCCTCCAGGGAGACCAGCGGCTCTCCGCATTCCGCAATCGGATGTGAGCGATAAGGTTTCACGACGACTCGGCGACGGCTTGAGGGTGCGTTTGAATCAGCTGCCGAACGACATCCGGATCTGCGAGGGTGGAAAGGTCCCCCAGATGCTCGCTTTCATCCGAAGCAATCTTTCGAAGAATCCGCCGCATGATTTTTCCTGAGCGTGTTTTGGGGAGCGCCGGCGCCCATTGAATCACCTGGGGACTCGCAATGGCCCCAATCTCGTGGCGGACCTGCTCAATCAGCGCTTTTCGGAGCTCCGGGGTCGGGATTTCGCCATCGGCCAGCGTGACGAAGGCATAGATGCCCTGGCCCTTAATGGGGTGCGGGTAGCCGACGACGGCGGCTTCGACGACGGCCGGATGAAGGACCAGGGCACTTTCGATCTCCGCCGTTCCGAGTCGATGCCCTGCAATATTGATGACATCATCGACCCGGCCCGTGATCCAGTAGTAGCCATCCTCATCCCGGCGGGCTCCGTCGCCGGTGAAGTAAAAGCCCGGAAAGGGCGCAAGATAAGTCTCCCTGAAACGAGCGTGATCCTTGAATAGGGTGCGTGCCTGACCTGGCCAGGAGCTTCGCATCAGGAGGATGCCTTCACCCGATCCTTCGATCAGGGTGCCTTTTTCATCGACCAGAACGGGATCGACCCCGAAGAAGGGGCGGGTCGCAGAGCCGGGTTTCATGGGCGTGGCGCCCACCAATGGGGTGATCATGATGCCGCCCGTCTCGGTTTGCCACCAAGTATCGACAATCGGACAGCGCGAATCCCCGACCACGTGGTAGAACCAGTTCCAGGCTTCGGGATTGATGGGTTCACCGACAGACCCCAGGATTCTGAGGCTTTCCAGACGACTCTCATGCACCCAGTGATTGCCGTTCCCCATTAAAGCGCGAATGGCCGTTGGCGCCGTGTAGAAAATGTTCACCCCGTATTTTTCAATGGTTTGCCAGAATCGTCCGGGATGGGGATAAGTCGGGACCCCTTCAAAAACCAGAGTGGTTGCACCGTTCCCTAAGGGGCCATAAACCACATAGGAATGCCCCGTAATCCAGCCATAGTCTGCCGTGCACCAATAGATCTCCCCTTCCCGGTAGTCAAAGACCAGGCGGTGGGTCATTACGGCCTGAAGGAGATAGCCGCCTGTAGTGTGGACGACACCTTTGGGCCGTCCCGTGGAACCTGAGGTGTAAAGGATAAAGAGCGGATCTTCGGCGCCCATGGGCTCTGCGGGGCAGTCGGGTGAGGCGTCCGCCACCAGATGAGCGTAGTCGAGATCGCGACCCTCGCGCCAGGCAATCTCAGCGCCGGTATGACGGACGACAATGACCTTGATCTCCAGGTCGAGATGATCCAGGGCTTCATCGACGTTGGCTTTGAGCGGGACAGCACGACCGCCTCGAAGCCCCTGATCGGCACAGACCACGACGCGGCAGGCACTATCCTCGATTCGGTCCCTCAACGCTTCAGCGGAAAACCCGCCGAAGACAACAGAGTGCACGGCACCGATGCGGGCACAGGCCAGCATGGCAATAGCGCCTTCGGGGATCATCGGAAGGTAGAGGCAGACCCGGTCGCCGCGTTGAACCCCTTCGGCTTTCAAGACATTGGCAAACCGGCAGACGGCCTCAAATAATTCCCCATAGGTCAGGACCATGGAGGCCTCAGGATCATCCCCCTCCCAGAGGAGCGCGGGTTGATCCCGACGGGCAGGAAGGTGGCGATCAAGACAGTTGACGCTGACGTTAAGCGTTCCATCTTCGAACCAGGCAATTTCTCCCTTGGAAAAATGGCAGGAACGGACCTTCGTAAAGGGGTGCTCCCAGCGCAGCCATTCCCGCGCTTTTTCGCCCCAGAACCGATCCGGGTCATCGAGTGAGAGGCGATATTCTCTCGCATAGGTCTCGGCGGAGACCTGAGCGTTGCGGATCAGTTCGGGACTCGCCTTGTAGACCGGATCCCGGCTCATCAGGGGAAGCTCCAAGGCGCTTCGGGGCTCAAGCACTTCGCTGAGTGGAGGGACGGCCTCGAGCTGCTGTCGAAGGCGGCTTCCCAATTGGGTCAGCTGGAGTCTTTCTCGCCCGAGGAAGGCATAGGCTTGCTGAAGCGATTCCAGCCAGGAGGTCTCCAGGATCTCGATGCCTTCGAGATCGATCACGATCCGGCGTGTAGACGATTCAGCTTGCTTCCTGAGAGCCTCCTGAAACGATACGGGGCAGGGGACTTTGAGGGGGCCCTGGATCCGGATTTGGCAAAGGGTCCCCTCCTGGGTCATGGCCATTGGCCAATCCGTGGTCTGATCCGTCATGGGCTCCTCCGCGATATTGAATGAAGAATTCTCCCACGCCCGGCGCGAACGGTACAATGCACGATGGCCAAGGCAACTCATCCACGCACTTCAACGACCGTCCAGGGCCGATTGCCCCTGGGGCGGAGCTTCCTGCGGACGCTGCGAAGCGGTTTTGATACCGCGCGCTTTTCGAGGGGCCGCGAAATTTTTGAGCACCAACGGGTGCTCATGGCGGAATGGGCCTCAGGTCAGGTGTCGAGCCGGATCAAGGGTCGACCGAAGCCCTATCGGGATTTGGGCGGCTGCCCTGTCTATGAAGCCTGGATGCGTTTTGAGCCGCTTCCTGAGGCCGAGGTGCTTCCGGTTCTTGTTGAGATTGGGAGTCGGGTTGGACTGGCCGCCCAGCTGCTTTCGCATGATCTTTGCTGGCGTGAGGATGACTTGCTACCGACGGGCTTTGAATCGGGCTGCAGTTGCCCCGATGCCAGGAACCCCTGTAAGCACATTGCGGCGTTGACCCATCATCTGGCCCGTTGTCTTGATCGCGACCCGTTGATTCTTTTCGAGCTCCGGGGAATTGCGCGTGAGGAGATTGAGCGCCACCTCTTCGAAACCCCCTTGGGTGGCGTCGTCCTTGAGGCCTTGCGGCATCCGCTGCCGCGGCCGGAGATCCGGGAGTATTTCTTCACCCGTCCTCAAGAATGTGCCATTCCGCAAACGCTGTCGCCGGCGGATTTTTTTGGTGGCCCTTCGGTCCGCCGAGAGTCCCAGGGTCCCCAGGGTTTGGGGATTCCGGGGATCCTTGTTCGCAAGGGGGGTGACTATCCGCGGTTTTGGGAAGGGGATGAATCCTTCATCAAGGTCATGGATGCCTTCTATGCTGAACTTCGGCGAAGGCTGACCGAGGTGCTCTGAATTCAGGGGTGGTCGGAGTGCCCGAGGAAGCGCTCCGGAGCGATCTCGTCCCTCACCCTCTGCTTGAGTTCCTTGGCTTCAGGGAAACGCCCTTCGGCCTTCCGGGACCATAAAATGACAGCCCCTGATCGGACTTCAAAGATACCCCCGGTTCCCGGAATCAGCGTGATTCCACCGAGTTCCTCTTCAAAGGTGGTCAATAGTTCCTGCGCCAGCCAGGCCGCCCGCAAAAGCCAGCGACATTGCCGGCAGTATTCGATTTCCAAAACCGGTTTTGCCATCGGATGTCGGTCTCGTCTGGCTTCGCCTAAAGCGACAACGGCTCTTCGAGAAAGCCCTGAAGCAGTCGCTTGAAGGCCCACTGATCGCAAACCCCGGCACTTTCCCGCGCACTGTGCATCGCCCACATGGGAACGCCGCAATCGATGGTCGGAACGCCAAGACGTGCGGAAGCGATGGGTCCGATGGTCGAGCCACAACCCAGATCGGTCCGATGCACATAGGTTTGGCAAGGCACTCCGATTTTTTGTGCGAGATCCTTGAATAAGGCGGCTCTCGGACCATCGGTCGCGTAGCGCTGGTTCGCATTGATCTTGAGCGCAGGTCCCTCATTGATCTGGACGTGATGCAAGGGTTCGTAAGCGCTCGAAAAGCTGGGATGGAAGGCATGCGCTGCATCGGCACTGATCAGAAGGCTCCGGGCCAGGGCGCGGCGCTCATCTTCCGTATCGCCCCCTGAGAGCCGGCTCAGGACATCGCTGAGAAAGGAGCCCTGGGCGCCCTGATGGCTTTCGCTCCCGATCTCCTCGTGGTCAAAGAGCGCGATGACCTGTGTCGAAGGGCCTTGGGTTCCTGAGAGGAGAGCACATAGGGCCGCATGACAGGAGCAGAGGTTGTCGATCTGTCGGGTGGCCAGAAACGCCGCATGAGCGCCCCAGAGAGTCCCGGGCTGAGTGTCGAAAACGTTCAGTTCAAGGCTCAGGATCGAATCCGGCTCGATGTTGAGACGATCTGCGACCAGTTCGTTCAGGAGCGTTTGACTGGGCGCGTCCGGAAGGGTCTGGCCCAGAATCAGTGGCAGTTCAGTTTGCTTGTTGAACTTGAGGCCGTCTTCATTGACGCCCCGGTTCATGTGGATCGCCAGGTTCGGTAACCGCAGCAGGGCCGAGTCAAACCGCACCAGTCGCGTTTCGATGCCCTGACTCCCCTTGATGCTGACGCGGCCTGCCAGGCTGAGATCCCGGTCTGCGAAGCTTGCAAGGATAGGCCCGCCATACACTTCAACCCCAAGGCGGATCAGGCGCCCTTCCCGAAGATGTCCCTGCGGCTTGATGCGAAGCCCCGGGGAGTCGGTATGCGCACCCAGAATCCGGAAGCCCGCCTCGGAAGGCGCGCGGTCGCCCATCCGGAAGGCAATGATCGAAGAGTCGCCCCGAATCACATAGCGACAGTCGCCCGGAGCAATCTTCCAGCTGTCGCGCTCATGGAGATGCAAAAATCCTGCGGCCTCGAGATGAATTCTTGTGCTCTCTACCGCATGCCAGGGACTCGGGCTTTGATCGATGTATTGGAGGAGCGCCTGAGCATGCGCCGTTTCAGAGGCGGTCGGAAGAGGATGCATGGTGGGCCATTCGAAATTCAGTGAATAAAAGACCCTCTCATCTTAGCGCAAAGCGCAGGCCCGACTCGCCTGAGTTCAAGCGCCTCAGAGGCGCTATTTCTGGGATAATGGCAACAATGACTCTCCATGACCGATCCCGCGTCGACCCGCCTATGCCCCCTTTGATGCTTGAAGGAATGGATCTTGCCTGTTACCGGGGAGAGGTCGCCCTGTTCGAGCATCTGGATCTTCGTGTCGGTGCGGGCGAGGCCCTTCGAATCGAAGGCGCCAATGGCGCGGGAAAGACCAGCCTGCTCCGAATTCTTGCAGGCCTTTCCAGGCCCGATGAGGGGCGGGTGGAGTGGTCTGGCGTCGATATTCACGCAAGACCCCTGGGTTTCAACGCCGTCCTCGGTTTTCTCGGACATCTTTTGGGGCTTAAGCAGGATCTCAGTATCGAGGAGAATCTTCGCATGATGACCGCCCTTCGGGGGCAACGTCTGGATCCGGCCGCCTTCACCGCGGCGCTGGATCAGGTCGGACTTTCCGATCGGGTGGACCTTCGTGTACGTCAGCTTTCCCAAGGTCAGCGCCAGCGCACAGCCCTTGCGGCCCTGATGCTCTCTGGGAGCCTGATCTGGATTCTGGATGAGCCATTCACCGCGTTGGATCGAACCGGAATTGCTTTGGTGGAATCTCTTTTGGACCGTCACCTCGATCAGGGGGGCATGGCCATCCTGACTTCCCATCAGCCGGTTTCCACGCGAAGCCGGGTTCGGTCTCTGGAGCTTTAAGCCATGATCCAGGTTTTTGGGGCTCTGTTGCGGCGAGACCTCCTTTTGGCCTTTCGCCATCGGGGCGAGCTTTTAAATCCCCTCTTGTTCTTCAGTCTGGTGGTGACGCTTTTTCCGCTGGGTGTGAGCCCGGAGCCCTCAGTCCTCAAGACGATGGCGCCAGGCGTCATCTGGATTGCCGTTCTTTTGGCAGGGCTTTTTTCCCTGGAGGGGCTTTTTCGGTCGGATTTTGAGGACGGCACGCTCGAGCAGATGGTCCTGAGCCCTTTTCCTCTTGCCTGGCTGGTTCTCGCCAAGGTGTTGGCCCACTGGATTGTTACGGCACTCCCGATGTTGCTCCTGGCGCCGCTATTGGGTCTTTTCTTGGCGTTGCCCTCTGAGGGGATTCGCGTCCTTGAGTGGACGCTTCTGGCGGGGACGCCCTTTCTGAGCCTCGTCGGATCGGTGGGGGTGGCCCTGACGGTCGGACTTCGCCGGGGGGGCATGTTGCTCACCCTGATCGTGATGCCCCTTTATGTCCCCCTTCTGATTTTTGCTACGCAGGCCGTAACCTCAGCGGTCGCGGGGCTTCCCTACGATGGCGCCCTCGATTTTCTGATGGCGCTTTTTTTCCTGTCGCTGACCCTTGCGCCCTTTGCAACGGCCTCGGCCCTTCGCATCAGTCTGAGTTGAACGTATGTGGAACACGATTTGGCTGACTTTTCATAAATTTGCATCCCCCAAGCACTTCTATGCCCTCTCGGGACGCTTGATCCCCTGGCTTGGCGGCTTGACCTTGTTGTTGCTGATCTTTGGACTTTATCTTGGGCTTTTCGTGGCGCCCCCCGATTACCAGCAGGGGCAAAGCTACCGGATCATGTTTGTGCATGTCCCCAGTGCCTGGATGTCCTTGTTCGTCTACACGTTCATGGCGGTCCTGAGTGGCATCTACCTGATCTGGAACATCAAGCTCGCGGACGTGATGATCCGAAGTTCAGCCGCTTTGGGCGCGTCTTTCACCTTTCTTGCGCTGGCCACAGGCTCCCTCTGGGGGAAGCCCATGTGGGGCGCCTGGTGGGTCTGGGATGCGAGACTGACATCCGAGCTGATCCTTCTTTTTTTGTATCTTGGCTACATGGCATTGGTTGCGGCCGTAGAGGATCCCCGGAGTGCGGGACGCGCCGGTGCGGTCTTGCTGTTGGTCGGGGTGGTCAACATTCCGATCATCCATTACTCGGTCGAATGGTGGAACACCCTCCACCAGGGTCCGACCGTCACGAAGTTCGACAAGCCCTCGATCCATGCCAGCATGCTTTGGCCCCTCCTATTGATGGCGGGTGCCTTCCAGTTCTATTACTTCACAGCGTCCCTGATTCGTGCCCGGGCCGAGGTGCTGGAACGCGAGCGCCGGAGCGAATGGGTGCGTGAATTAATCACCAGTCAACCAAAAGGATGAACCGATGGACGAGTCAATGAGTCCTTCCGAAAGCGGGCTGACCCCTGCTCAAAAGGCCCTGCAGGGTCTGAGTCGCTATGTCGCAAGCCAGGTCATTGGCCAGGAACGTCTGGTCGAACGGATGCTGGTGGCCCTTCTGGCCGATGGCCATATCCTGGTCGAAGGGGCACCCGGTCTGGCGAAAACCCGGGCCATCAATGTCCTCAGTCAGGGCATCGAGGGCGATTTTCACCGTATCCAGTTCACGCCCGACCTCTTGCCGGCAGACCTCACCGGGACCGAAATCTATCGCCCGCAGGAAGGCTCTTTTGAGTTCCAGCGCGGCCCTCTTTTTCATAATCTGGTCTTGGCCGATGAGATCAATCGCTCCCCCGCCAAGGTCCAGTCGGCGCTCCTTGAAGCAATGGCCGAGCGGCAGGTCACGGTCGGTCGGGTGACCTACCGGTTGCCCGAGCTTTTCCTGGTCATGGCGACCCAGAATCCGATCGAACAGGAGGGAACCTATCCGCTTCCTGAGGCGCAGCTGGATCGCTTCATGCTCTTTATCAAGATCGGCTATCCGGAGCCCCAGCACGAGAGGACGATCCTTAATCTGGTGCGAGATGAAGCGCGGGGGATTCGCTCTTCGGCCAAGGCGGAATTTCAAAAGATCTCGCAGACGACGCTCTTTGAAGCCCGTCAGGAAGCCTTGAATCTTTACCTGGCCGAGTCGCTGGAAGAATATCTTTTACAGGTCATTCTCGCGACCCGAAACCCGGGCGCCTATGATCCGCGGCTGGCTCGCTGGGTTGAGTTCGGGGCCAGCCCCAGGGCGACTATCGCTTTAGATCGTTGCGCCCGTGCCAGAGCGTGGCTCCACGGTCGGGATTTTGTATTGCCGGAAGACATTCAGATCATTGCCCCGGATGTCCTTCGCCACCGACTGATCCTGAGCTATGAGGCCGAGGCCGATGGGGTCGACGCCGATCATGTGATTACTGAACTTCTGCGCCGTGTCGGCGTACCCTGAACGGTCCTAACCTGAGATTTTGCATGCAAGCCTATCAACGCGCCTTCATCGAGTACGCCATCGCGTGCAGCGTCCTTCGTTTTGGGGACTTCACGCTCAAATCGGGTCGTAAGAGTCCTTACTTTTTCAACACGGGACTTTTCGATTCGGGTGAGCGGCTCGGCCGTTTGGGGGAGTTTTACGCCGAGGCTCTGATGGCAACGGAGCAAAAGCCCGACATTCTCTATGGCCCTGCCTATAAGGGCATTCCTCTGGCTTGTGCGACGTCCATCGCCCTCTCCCGGATGACCGGAACGCCTGTTCCCTTTGCGTTTAATCGCAAGGAGGCCAAGGACCATGGCGAAGGGGGAATGATTGTCGGAACGGCGTTGAAAGGCGATGTGCTGATTCTTGATGATGTCATTACAGCGGGAACGTCGGTCCGTGAATCAGTCGAAATCATTCGGGCCGCCGGAGCGCGGCCAAGCGGCGTCCTGATTGCACTGGATCGGGAGGAAAAAGGTCAGGGTGAGCGGACGGCGGTCGAGGAGGTGGCTCACGCCTTTGGCCTTCGTGTGACCAGCATCGTGGGTCTCGGCCATGTCATGGCCTACCTCGAAGAAACCGGGCGAAGCGCGGAACTCTCTGCCATCCGCGCCTACCGGGATGCGTCCTAGGCCGAATTAGACCCAGGCGGAGACGGAGCCGATCTTAGAGGGCATCAGGAGGGTTCCGATGCCGCGGTCGGTCAGAAGTTCGAGCAGGACCGCATGTTCGATGCGACCATCGATGATGTGGACGCTCTTGACACCGCCGCGCAGCGCATCCGTTGCACACCCGACTTTGGGGATCATGCCGCCGCTAATGGTGCCATCGGCGATCAGTTCATCGACTTCGGCCAGCGAGAGGCCCGTCAGAAGGGATCCACTCTTGTCGAGAATGCCCTTCGTGTTGGTTAACAGCAAGAGCTTTTCAGCCTGGAGCACCTCGGCAATTTTGCCGGCGACCAGATCCGCGTTGATGTTGTAGGAGAACCCGTCCTCGCCGACGCCGATCGGCGCAATGACGGGAATGAAATCGCTGGCGACCAGGGTATGAACAATCGCGGGATCGATGCTTCTGACCTTGCCGACATGTCCAAGATCGATGATCTCCGGTTCGTCGGTGTCGGGTGAGCGCTGCGTCATATTGATCTTTTCGGCGCGGACGAGGTCCCCGTCCTTGCCGGTCAGGCCGACGGCAGCCCCGCCGTGCTGGTTGATCAGGTTAACGATTTCCTTGTTGACGAGTCCCCCCAGCACCATCTCAACGACGTCCATGGTTTCACTGTCTGTGACCCGCATGCCTTGAACAAAGTGGCTGGTTTTGCCAAGGCGCTCGAGCAGTTGCCCGATCTGGGGGCCCCCGCCATGGACAATGACCGGATTGATGCCGACGAGTTTGAGAAGGACGATGTCCCGCGCAAAGCTGTGCTTGAGGTGGTCATCGGTCATGGCGTTGCCGCCATACTTGACGACCAGCGTCTTGCCCTTGAAGCGGCGGATGTAGGGGAGCGCTTCGATCAGGACGTGAGCGATCTGGTCGGCGGATTCGTTCTCGAGATTGGGTTGGGTATGCACGTTCGGAGTCTTCAATAAGCAAGGATTCGAATGAAAAGGCCTACTGGCGGCCGGTATGCCCGAAGCCACCGGCACCCCGCTGGCTTTCACTAAATTCATCGACGATCTCAAAGTGAACCTGAGCGACCGGAACGAAGACCATCTGGGCAATGCGATCGCCTACGGCAATCTCGAAAGCAGTCTGGCTTCGGTTCCAGAGGGAGACAAAAACCTGGCCCTGATAATCCGAATCAATCAGCCCGACCAGATTTCCCAGCACGATGCCGTGTTTGTGGCCCAGACCTGAACGCGGAAGCAGCACGGCGGCAAGCGAGGGATCACCAATATGAATGGCCAGTCCGGTCGGGATGAGCTGAGTCTCACCGGGCTGAAGGGTGAGTTTCGTCTCAAGACAGGCGCGAAGATCAAGGCCCGCAGAACCCTCGGTGGCGTATTCAGGCAGAGGAATCTCGCGGCCCAGGCGGGGATCAAGCAATTTAAGCTGAATGTTTTGCATGGTAGTGATCGGCAATCAGTGAAATGAGGCGTTCGGCGAGGCGTCGCTTGGGGGCCTTGTCGAGGTGTTGGTGTCCATGGGCCCAAAGGACCAGAAGGGCGTTATCGTCGGTATCGAACCCGAGCCCCTCACCGACCTGATTGGCGGCGATGAGATCCAGATTCTTTGCAAGGAGTTTCTGTCGAGCATGCGCTTCGAGGTTCTCGGTTTCGGCTGCAAATCCCACGGTGAAGGGACGGCTGGGGAGGGACGCAACTTCAGCAAGGATGTCCGGTGTCCGGTGAAGGCTCAAGGCTATCGTTTGAGAGGATTTCTTGAGTTTCTGCGGGGCCGTTTCTGGCGCGTAGTCTGCAACCGCGGCGGCCGCAATCAATAGATCCATCCCAGCGACTTCGTCCATGACGGCTTCATGCATGGCGGCGGCCGACTCCACGTCGATTCGGCGGACTCCCTTCGGTGAGGCCAAGCCGGTGGGGCCCGAGACCAGCGTCACGTGGGCTCCGGCTGCCAGGGCTGCTTCGGCGACGGCATACCCCATTTTTCCTGAACTGCGATTCGTCAGGTAGCGGACGGGATCGAGGGGTTCACGGGTGGGACCTGCAGTGACCAGGACCCTGACGCCCGCTAGGGGGCCTGGGGTGTCCAGGCCTTCCAGATGATCGGCGATGTCTTTAGGTTCCATCATCCGACCCGGGCCTGTTTCGCCGCAGGCCTGAGAGCCTTCAGCGGGGCCCAAGAAGCCAATTCCGCGCGATGTCAGGGTTGCGACATTGGCCTTCGTGGCAGGATTCAGCCACATGGCTTGGTTCATCGCCGGAGCCAAAATCAGGGGGGCTGTGCGGGCAAGACACAGCGTGCTGAGAAGATCATCCGCCATCCCGCCGGCAAGGCGTGCCAAAAAGTTGGCGGAGGCGGGCGCCACCACAATGCGGTCAGCCCAGCGGGCCAGCGCGATGTGGCTCATCGCGGATTCTTCTTCGGTATCCAGAAGGTTTTGGGAGACCGGGTGGCCTGAAAGGGCCTGAAAGGTCAGTGGAGTCACAAATTCGCCAGCTGCCGGCGTCATCACCACGCGAACCTCGCCGCCCCGGGCCTTCAGTTCGCGCACCAATTCGCAGGCCTTGTAGGCCGCAATGCCACCAGTTACACCGAGAAGGATCTTCTGTCCGGAGAGGGTCGCCAAGGGGGGGTCTACCGTGAGGTTCGGAATGAGTCGCGATTATCGCAGGCGGCTTCAGGGTCTTGCAAAAGAAAAGGCCGGCAAGCCGGCCTTTTCGATCCTGAACGGTGCAGCCAATTAGTGGCTCACGTCCACTTTCTTGCCCTTCGGCTGACCGATGGACTTGAGCGTCTCGACAAACCAGGGGGTGTCGATGTTGAAGGGCTTGCCCCCCTTGATGCGGGGGAACTCGATCGCGCGCAGAACATTATTCTGGTCTTCATCGTGACCGATGACGCCAGGTTCACGGCGCAAAGCGCATTCAACAGCGAGGTCGGTACAGGACTTGATCAGGCGGAGGTCATCGGCATTCGCCGCTGCCGCACGACCAAAGTAGCCTGATTTTTGAACCAGAACCTTTTCTGCACCCAGCATTTCAGCGAACTGTTCGCCGAACCACTTGCCCGGGTTAACTGCATCGAGCTTGATGTGGCCAAATGCGTCGCGGGGAACTTCCTGGCCCTTCGCCTGCATTTCCGCAACGATGGCTTCGACACCCGCGCCTTCGGAAATAAAGAGGTTCACGGCGTCATGCTGGTCCATGACGGCACGAAGACGAGCGGCTTCAGCCTTGAGATCAATTTCCATTTCCGGAACGAAGATCGCATGAACGTCATAGCTTTCGCGAGAGAGACCGATCCCCGGAACCCATTCCTCGCGGTCAAGGAGTTTACGGTAGGCTTCAGCGGTCGCAGCAGTCAGCCAGCCGCAGTTGCGGCCCATGACTTCATGCACGATCAGCATCCGGGGGTTGGCGCCCGTTTCAGCAACAACGTTGCGGAAGTAGCGCGCGCCTTCCTCGGCGGCAGTCCAGGCACCCAGTGACTGACGGATCGGGAAAACGTCATTATCGACGGTCTTCGGCAGACCAATAACGGTCAGGCCGTAGTTGTTGGTCGCAAGAAAAGCAGCCAGATCGGCAGCAGCAGTATTGGTGTCATCACCGCCAATGGTGTGAAGAACGTCGACACCATCCTTGATCAGCTGGTCCGCAGCCACCTTCTGAGGATCCTGTCCTTCCTTCACCAGACCCCGCTTGATGCAGTCCTTGACGTTGGTCAGCTTGACGCAGCTGTTGCCGATCGCTGAACCACCGAAGCGGTGAAGAATGTGCGCTTTCTCGCGGATTTCCGGGGTGATTTTGTAGGAGTCACCCAGCAGAAGGCCCTTGTAGCCACCGCGGTAGGCGATGATTTCGATGCTAGGATCAATTTCGGTGTAGCGCTCGATGAGCCCGCCGACAGCGGAGCTCAGGCAGGGGGCGAGACCGCCTGCAGTAAGGAGTGCGACTTTCTTGGGTTTGCTCATGGCTCGTGTCCTTGGCGTTGTAGTTTTCTGAACCGGTAAGGATAAAGGAAACGGCCCCTTGGGGGAAAGTCAGGGGCGTCAAGTTCGGGATTTTTGACCGTTTTAAGGGGCCGCAGTAACCCGGCGTGCCGCATCGGGATCGGTCAGCCAAAGGCTGTGGCCCTCGCGATCAAAGATCCGGGCTGCGGGAAGCGCCGAAGCATCCTGAGGGTCGGATGCGAAAGCGGCTTCCAAGGGTTCTGCCTTGTCGGCGCCGGTGACCAAGAACCAGATCGCGCGGGATTTTCGGAGGCTCCCGTACGTCAGGGTGAGTCGAACAGGCGGCGGCTTGGGGGAGTCATAAACGGGCGCGACGAGACCTTCAGCGACCGGAAATCCGGGGAACAGGGATGCGGTATGGCCATCCGGCCCCATCCCGAGGAAGGTCAGGTCGAACGCCGTGTCCTCACTGCCAAAATGTTGTCTCAAGGTCTCTTCATACTGAGCTGCACAGGCTTCAGGGGTAGCTCCCGTGGTCGGCATGGTATGGAAGTGATCTTCCGGCACCTTGACGCCGGCCAGCAAGGTCTCGCGAACCAGTCGAACGGTACTGTCGGCGTCATCGTGGGGGACGAATCGCTCGTCGGCAAAAAAGAGGTGGACTTTGGACCAGTCAATGGCAACGGAGTAAGGCGGTTGGGTCAAAAGCTGGTAGAGCCGTTTTGGGGTGCTGCCGCCGGATAGGGCGATCGAGGCGCGGCCTCTCTGGCGAATGGCATCGGCAATCAATTCGATGAGTCGGCCGGCGGCCTCGCGTGCGAGGTCATCGGGGCTGAGGGTGACGACCAGTTCACGCATCGGGATTAGCCTCGAAGAGTTTTATAGCGATTGATGAGCCCGTTGGTGGAGCTGTCGTGCGAGTGCACCGACTCCTTGTCTCGAAGATCCGTAAAGATGGCACGGGCGAGTTGCTTGCCCAGTTCAACGCCCATTTGATCAAAGGAATTGATGTTCCATATGGCACCCTGAACAAAAATCTTATGTTCATAGAGCGCGATCAGGCTTCCCAGGGTTTCGGGCGTGAGCTTCTTATAAAGAATTGAATTGGAGGGTCGGTTACCGCGAAAGGTTTTTGCGGCCGCGAGTTCCTGAAGCCTCTCGCCAGTGACCCCTGCGGCCTTAAGTTCGGACTTGGCCTCCTCAAAGGTTTTTCCGAGCATCAGGGCTTCGGTCTGCGCAATATAGTTCGAAATGAGCAGCTCGTGATGGTCGCCGAGATTGTGGTGACTTTGGGCTGCCGCGATGAAATCGCAGGGGATCAGTGCGCTTCCCTGGTGCATGAGCTGGTAGAAAGCATGCTGGCCGTTGGTGCCGGGCTGTCCAAAGATGATGGGTCCCGTGCTGTAGTTGACCGGGTGGCCTTCAAGATCGACCGTTTTGCCATTACTTTCCATATCACCTTGCTGGAGATAGTCCGCAAGGTATTCCAGATATTGGTCATAGGGCAGGATGGCATAGGCATCGGCTGCAAAGAAATTGTCGTACCAGATCCCGAGGAGACCCATGATGACCGGAATGTTCCGGTGGAAGGGCGCGGTCCTGAAGTGTTCATCGATCCGGTGAGCCCCTTCCAGCATGGCTTCAAAGCGATCCATCCCCAAGGCCAGAGCGATCGGAAGCCCGATAGCAGACCAGATCGAGTAGCGTCCACCGACCCAATCCCAGAACTCGAACATATTGGCGGTGTCGATGCCGAATTCAGCGACTTTTTCGGTGTTTGTCGAAATCGCGATGAAGTGTCGCGCGACGGCCGTCGTGTCCTTGACCTGATTGAGGAGCCAGTCCCGGGCGGACTTGGCATTGGCCATGGTCTCGAGGGTCGTGAAGGTCTTGGAGGCGACACAGAAGAGGGTGGTTTCGGGGTCGAGGCCCCTCAGGGTCTGAATGAGGTCGGCTTCGTCGACATTGGAGACGAAATGGACCCGTAGCCCCGGGTCGACATACGGGGTCAGTGCCTTGACCACCATCCGTGAGCCGAGATCGGAACCCCCAATTCCGATGTTCACGACATCGGTGATGGAGCGGCCGGTGCATCCTTTCCAGCGACCTGAGCGGACCGCCTCGGTAAAGCGGCGCATCATCCCGAGCACTCGGTTCACGTCCGGCATCACATCATCGCCATCCAAGAGGATGGGGCGGTTGGAGCGATTCCTGAGGGCGATGTGGAGGACGGCGCGATTTTCCGTCACGTTGATCCGGGCGCCCCGGAACATCGCTTCAATCTTGGCGGAAAGCTTGGATTCCTCGGCCAGTTGCTCCAGAAGGCTCTGGGTTTTCTCGGTAATCCGGTTTTTCGAAAAATCGAAGAGAATGTCGTTGAAGTTCAGCGAAAACCGCTCGAACCTCTGCGGATCGGCAGCAAAGAGATCCCGCATGTGGACCCCTGCCATTTCCTGTCGGTGCTTTTCGAGTGCCCGCCAGGCCGGAAGTTGGGTTGGTTGTGTCATTTTTGACTATCGCTATTTTTCGCTGATCCTACCAAAGCTCCGGGTTCATAGAAACCTCTCGGTTTGTAAGAAAATTTGCCTCATAAAATGGCCAGCCTGATTCTGGGCTAAGCCTGGGTTCTTTGAGAGCGAACCTGGGGTTGGCTTGTTAGAATGGCGCCATGCTTTTTCTGGATGGCCCGTTGCGGTGGGTCCCTGTACACAGCGGTTCATGTCAAATCATAAAACGTCTCAAGCCGGAGGGTGGCTGGCCAAGGTTCAGCGCATCGGGGTTCTCTTGGTTACCTGGCCCCGTTACACGGCCTATCGCAGGGCTTTTTTAGGGACGCCCTATGCGGAGGCGGCTGCGAGCACCGGTCTGATCCACGTTTATCTTCGGAAATTTACCGCACCGTATCTTTCGCGGAATTTTTCAGGGCCCGTGCGGCTTCTGCAACTGGATCATCACTGCCGTTTTATCAACGCCCATTTTCCAAAAGACTTGTTTGATCGCCTCCAGCATGGGGCCATCGTTTTTGCTGAACAGGCCGGGGAAAATCAGCAAGGCGAATTCCGGCTGGACTTACCGGTCAGGACGCACGTCGACGGCTCGCCCTGCTGGGAGGGTGATCTGATACTGGAGTACTGGTTTCAGACGCGGCTGCTCCATCGCATGACGTTTTCGGTCGTCTCCTCAAAGCCTTTTGATGGTCGTGATGATGCGGTGCTGTTTGTGGGGGGGTCCCAGTCCTATGGTGATCGGGAGCTTCGTCGCGAGGCCTCTCTCTTCAATCGCCAGATCAATTCGGCAACGGCGACCCTGATTGCCATCAAGGCCGTTGCCGAGGCGCTTGGAATCCCCCGGATTTATGCGGTGAAAACCATCAACCAGATCACCTTACATCTTCGCCCCGGCGATCCCGGGAGCGCCTATGAAGATTTTTGGTCGACCAACTACGGAGAGGATCGGGGATCATTCTTCGAGTTGCCCCTTCAGGCAAGCCCTGAAAGGGATTCACCGGTGGCAGGAAGCCATGGCTCAAGAACTCGTCGTAAACGTCTGGATCGGCAGCTTCTCAAGGACTTTGTCGAAATTGAATTCAGGGCATTGATTGGAAGGCCCAAGCCCCAGCCCACCGAACAGAGCCAACAGGAAGGCTAAGGCCGCTCGCTTCGCGCTATAATCAGAGGTTATATTCCCGCGAGAGACCAATGAGTAGCGAAGCCAAGCCCTGGGGCGGCCGATTCAGCGAGGCCACCGACAAATTCGTGGAGGCCTTTACGGCATCCGTCGACTTCGATAAACGGCTGGCTCATCACGATATTCAGGGTTCCAAGGCCCATGCGACCATGCTGGCCCGAATCGGCGTTCTGACCACCGAAGAACGTGATGCGATCGTTCGCGGACTGGATGAGATTGACTCCGAGATTCGGGCCGGGACCTTCATCTGGTCCGTCGAACTCGAAGATGTCCACATGAACATCGAGGCGCGGCTGACGCAGCGGCTTGGCGAGGTCGGTAAAAAACTCCATACGGGGCGATCCCGCAACGATCAGGTTGCCACTGACATTCGCCTTTACCTCAGAGACGAACTCGATGAGCTGATGGCCCTGATCCAGCGGCTTCAATCGGCCCTTCTGGATCTTGCTGAGAAGGAAGTCGAGACGATTCTTCCGGGATTCACCCATCTTCAGGTTGCGCAACCGGTCAGCTTTGGTCATCACCTGATGGCCTGGTTCGAGATGCTGGATCGGGATCGCGAGCGTCTTGCCGACTGTCGTAAGCGGGTCAATGTGATGCCTCTGGGTGCGGCCGCTCTTGCAGGCACGACCTTCCCGTTGGATCGTCCCTTGACGGCAGAGCTCTTGGGTTTTGATCGACCGGCCCGGAACTCCCTTGATGCCGTCAGCGATCGCGACTTTGCGATTGAGTTCACGGCCTGTGCCAGTTTGATCATGATGCACTTGTCCCGTTTTTCCGAGGAGCTGATCCTTTGGACCTCGGCTCAATTCGGGTTTGTTGACCTTCCGGATGCATTCTGTACGGGCTCCTCCATCATGCCCCAGAAGAAGAATCCCGATGTGCCGGAATTGGTCCGTGGTAAATCGGGGCGGGTCTTTGGACATTTGGTGGGACTTTTGACCCTGATGAAGGGGCAGCCTCTGGCCTATAACAAGGACAATCAAGAAGACAAGGAGCCCCTCTTCGATACCCTGGATACGGTACGAAACTCCTTGCGTGCATTTGCCGACATGGTGCCTCATCTGGCGCCCAACCGTTCGGCCATGCGGGATGCGGCCCTCAAGGGCTATGCGACGGCGACGGATCTTGCAGATTATCTGGTGCGAAAAGGGATTCCCTTCCGGGATGCCCATGAAATCGTCGGTAAGGCCGTTCGTCTAGGAGTCGAGACCGGGCGGGATCTTTCAGAGCTCCGTCTTGAGGAATTGACCGCTTTCTCTGGGGTCATTTCAGAGGATGTCTTTGAGGTTCTTACTCTGGAAGGCTCCCTCAATGCTCGAGATCATCTGGGTGGAACCGCACCTTCGCAGGTTCGAGCGGCCATAGCCCGCGCCCGTGAAGCCTTGCCGGGTCCGCTTTCGGCGTGATCATGCGGGCGGGGTCCGATCCGCGCTGGCGCGCAGTTCATCCGGTGAGAGTGGCTCGCTCTCTCGGCCTACAAATCCTGGGGCAGAGCGAGGCAGGCCTCGGTCGGCAGCTCTTTCTCGGGCCGGGATTCGCTGCCGCTGCCCCATCGGGCTACCCCCGCCTTGATTCCATCGAGACCTACGTTTCCTGATGCTGTCCTCCACACCAAGCAAATCATCCGTTCCGGCCTGGGTCGGTCCCTTCCTTGCAGTGCTCCTTGCGACCTGGGCGACATTCGTCCACTTGGGCGATTTCTCTCTGCTGTCTCCGGACGAGGGCCGCAATGCCGAGGTGGCCCGCGAAATGAAGGTCTCGGGTTCCTGGCTTGTGCCCACCTACGATGGGGCGACCTACCTCGACAAGCCCGCATTTTTCTTCAAGGCCTCAGCCCTCGCGCTCAACGCTTTTGGGGATAGCGAATGGGCTGCGCGACTGCCATCCGCCCTATCGGCCTGGCTTTGGCTCATGGTCCTTTTCGTCTTCTGTCGACGGGTTTATGGCACGACGACCGCGGGGTTGGCGGTTGTTGTGATCGCCCTCACTCCGCTTTTCGAAGCCTTTGCTCGAATCGTTATCTTCGACATGATGCTGGGGCTCTTCGTCAGTCTGGCCATTCTGGCGGCTTTTCGTGCCGGAGAGGTCGAAGGGAGGGCGCGTCGCAACTGGTACCTTTTAGCAACGCTCGCCTCCGGAATAGCGACCTTGGTCAAGGGGCCTGTCGGGTTTCTCGTGCCACTTTTGGTCATGAGCGTCTACCATCTTGTCTCAGGTCGGCGGGCTCTGATTGGTTCATTCTTTCGGTTCTCGCACGTCCTCCTCTTTTTGGCCGTTGTCCTGCCGTGGTTTGTCGGGCTCTCCATCGCCTGTCCTGATTTCCCCTACTACGGCATCATGAAGGAGTCGATTGCCCGCTTCACCACACCGGAATTTCGACGGACCCAACCCTTCTATTACTACGGGTTGATCATTGCCGGCTGCTTCTTTCCCTTTAGTCTGGTGTTGCCTGCCGCCCTTCGTGAAGGGCTTCGGAAATCCTTCCGGCTTCAGGATGCCGATCGGCTCTTTGTGGTCTGGGCGCTGGTGGTTGTGGCTTTTTTCTCGCTTTCGCAGTCAAAACTTCCGGGCTACATCCTCACCGGTGTTGTGGCTCTGGGCGTTTTGGTGGCCCGGGTTCTTGCGATGGCGCTGGAACAGAATGATGAGACCGCCCACCGAGTTTTGAGGACCTCATCCCTTCTTTTGGGGGGCGTTGCGCTGCTTTTGGCGCTGCCACCGATGGCGGAGCTCTGGATGCCAGGGCTTTTGCCGCATCCGAAGTGGTGGACGGCCACCGTTTCCGAGCGCTTTACACCGATTCTCCCCGGAGCGATTCTTTCGCTGGGGCTCACGGCCTTCGTCAGTTTGGGTGCTTGGATTTTGCGGTCCACCCGGATGGCCCTCGCGGGTTTTCTGGTCTTCCCACTGCTGTTTCTGACTTTGAACTTTGATTCGGTTTCGCGCCATGCCGGGATCAAGTCTGCTCGCCCCATTTTCGAGCAATTACCTTCTAGCCTCTCGAGCGACACGGAGTTTGCCTGCCTTGCCTGCATGCCGCATGGACTCCCTTTCTATCTCGGTCGCGAGCTGACGGTCTTTACCGAGGACGGCCGTGAGCTGACCAGCAATTACGTCCTTTTCTCCATCAAGACCGGGAAGCCCTGGCCGGAGCGGCTGGTTCCGCTGGATCGTTACCCGGCCTATCTTGCCGAGCGGCGGCATCCGGTGTTCCTGATGGCTCGTACCGAGCGGATGAAAGAAGTTACGGCGCTCGCCGCCGGGCGCGAGATCGTCCTCCTTCCAGGGGATTACATTGGCGTTCTTCTCGAACGTCGGGAGCGCTGAGATGTGCGGGATCTGTGGCGAGGTTCGTTTTGGCGGTCAGGTGCCGGGGAATAGCGGTGTCGAAAGGATGCTCAAGCGTCTGCTCCACCGCGGCCCTGACGGGCAGTGGGTTCGTGGTGATGACCGTGCCGAGTTCGGAATGGCCCGATTGACCATTCGAGGCTTGACCAGTGGCCAGCAGCCGCTGGTGGATGAGGCCACAGGTGTCATGGTGGTCTGTAACGGCGAGATTGATAATCACGGCGAACTTCGGACTTTTCTGGCCGAGCGGGGCCGCCCGGTTTTGGATGACACGGACGTCGCCGTCCTTCCCGGTCTTTACCTGGAGCTGGGCCCGGCCTTCATCGAGCGACTGGTTGGGGCCTTTGCCATTGCGGTCTGGGATCCGCGAAGCGCGACCTTGCAATTGGCACGTGACCGGGCAGGCGAGCGCCCCTTGTTTTTCAGTCGCTCCGAAGGAATGGTTTTCTTTGCCTCCCAACTCTCAGCCATGGCGGAGGGTGGACATCATCCAACGACGCCGGATGCCGAGGTCCTCGCCCGTTATCTTCAGCTTGGGTATTTCCCTGCGCCAGACAGCCCATTGGAAGGCGTCCTGAAAGTTGGGCCCGGGGAATGGGTCATTTTGTCGGCCGAATCCACAGAGCGCCACAGGTACTGGCGGCTTCCGAAGCGGAACGCCCATTCAGGGGACGATTCCCTGGAGACCTTTGATCGAATCTTCAGAGCAGCAGTCTATCGGCAGAGCGAGGTGGATGTCCCGGTGGGGCTTTTCCTCAGTGGTGGGGTAGATTCCTCCCTGATTGCTGCCGTCGCCAGAAGCCAGCACCCGGACAAATCGATTACGGCCTATGGGCTTCGATTTGGGGAAGAATCCTTCGATGAGGGCAATTTCGCGGCCGGAGTCGCAAAAGATCTTCGCATGGACTATGTTCCGGTCTGGGCGGAGCCGGAAAGGATTCCCGACATGTTGCGGGACGTCATCGCGACATCGGGTGAGCCTCTGGCGGATCCCGCCTGGATTCCCACGGCCATGCTCTCGCAGCGGGCCGCCCAAGATATCCGGATCTCTCTTTCGGGAGAGGGCGCGGATGAGCTCTTTGGGGGGTATCCGACGTATTTTGGTGCCGGAATGGCTGAACGGTATGCCGCATTGCCTGGCTGGTTGAGGACGATCATTCGAACTCAGGTTGAGCGATGGCCTCCCAGCGACAAAAAGGTCACCCTGTCTTTCCTTTTGAAGCGATTTGTTCAGGGGGATGAGCTGGATGGGTTGTCACGCCACATTCTTTGGAACTCCAGCCTTTCTCCGGCCATCCTGGCGCCTTTAGGGATTCACCCTCGGCTATCGGCATGGTCGGGTCTCCCCGAGGAGAGTTTGCTGGATGAAATTCAGCGATACGATCTCGAGCGTTCTCTGGCGGAGGGCCTTCTCACCAAGGCCGATCGCGCGAGCATGCACTCAGCCCTGGAGCTTCGGGCTCCGTTCCTCGATGTTTCCGTGATGGAGTTTGCCGCGAACTTGAGCGAAAAGCAGCGGGTGAGAGGCATCAAGACCAAGGTCTTTCTCAAGGAATATGCGACACGCTATCTTCCGAAGTCGATTGTCTATCGAAAGAAGCGAGGTCTTTCCGTCCCCCTGGCTTCCTGGCTGAGAGGGCCTCTGAAGGCGTGGGCTGAGGCGAAGGTCACCAATCCTGCATTGACGGATCTTGGAATCCATCCTGAGGCGGTGCGGTCGGTCTTTGACGCGCATCAGCGAAGGGAAGCCGATCATGGCCGTGCGCTATGGGCGCTGATCGTCGTCAGCGAGTGGCTGGATTGGTTGAGCCAACAGCGCGATGAGGCAAAGTCAGGCGCCTAGACGGAGCCTGCGGTCGAAGGTCTCCAGTCGTTCGATGGTGCCGATATCCATCCAGAATCCCGGCCACAGCTCGGCACTCACCCGTGACGTCTGCATGGCGGAGCGCAGTAGCGGAGCCAGTGGGAATCGACCGGGGCTGCAGCCGGAAAAAAGTTCGGGCCGATAGACTCCGACCCCCCCAAAGGTAAATCGCGGCGCTCCCTGATCCAGGGCCAAGCCCTCTTCGAGCCCGAAATCGCCTTCTGGATGATGGTCTGGATTGGGCACCAGCACCAGATGGGCAAGATCAATCCGCCGTTCTCTCAAGGTTCCAAAGGGAAAGTCGGTCGCAATGTCGCCATTGATGACCAGAAAGGGGTCCTCACCCAGCAAGGGTAACGCGCGATAAATGCCGCCACCGGTTTCAAGCGCCTCATGTTCCGGCGAGTAATGGATTCTTGCGCCCCACTCCTCGCCATTCCCCAGGCGTTGCTGGATCTTTTCACCCAGGTGGGCGGTATTGACGATGATCTCATCGATCCCACCGCGGACGAGGCTTTCAATGAGATGGAGAATCAGGGGTTTGTCGCCGGCCTCGATGAGAGGCTTGGGGGTATGGTCAGTCAAAGGGCGAAGCCGCTCTCCACGTCCTGCCGCAAGAATCATGGCCCTCATGCTTTGGCGGGCTCCAGGAAAGGGGGGAGAACGCGGGTCGCGATGAAGGTGGCAAAGGCCGCAAAATCCGGTTGGTCGCGACCGACATCCAGGGCGTAGCCAAGGGTGCGGGGGATATCCGCAATGTAACCCGGCTTTCCGTCCCTGAGCTTCAGACGACAGAAAATCCCAGCGGCCTTAAGGTGACGTTGAAGCCCCATCAGGTCAAACCAGCGTCGGAACTGCGATTCATGAACCCCTTCTGTCAATCCAGCCTGCGCGAGCCTTTGTCGGTAGGACTCAATCCAGCCATTGAGTTGCGGAAGGGGCCAGGCGATGTAGCAATCACGAAGCAGTGAGGCGAGGTCGTAAGTCACTGGGCCGATGACCGCATCCTGAAAATCGAGAACACCCGTGCCTCCGTCTGCAAGCTGCATGAGATTCCGAGAGTGATAATCCCGATGGACGATCACGGTCGGTTGCGACAAGGCAGATTCGACGAGGCGATCGAAGGTCGAGGCGAGCAGGTCTTCTTCTGCCGCAGAGAGCGTCAGACCGAGGTAGCCGTCAATGCACCATTCCCGAAAGACGCCCAGCTCGCGCCGCAGGAGCGCTTCGTCATAACGGGGAAGATCCGGAGCTTCGCCTTCAGGATCCTGGCTTGTCTGGAGTCGGAGCAAGGTCTCAAGGGCGCTCGTGTAAAGAGTCTCGACGGTAGTGGGATCCAGGATGTCGAGATAAGCCGTTCGCCCGAAATCGCTGAGAACCATGAAGCCCTGATCCGGGTTGGCGG
>Ga0207958_1000128_pt1 | contig 26804 bp, 50 predicted proteins | sample CryBogCBH27Jul07_FD_184606 | JGI IMG/M metagenome (GOLD analysis project Ga0207958, IMG submission 184606) | Freshwater microbial communities from Crystal Bog, Wisconsin, USA - CBH27Jul07 (SPAdes) (version 2) | ecosystem: Environmental > Aquatic > Freshwater > Lake | place: Crystal Bog... | reverse complement strand
TGCAAAGCGCACCTTGAAGTCCGCCTCAGCACGGGCGGTGTCCACGGCTGCCTGTCGGATTTCGTCCACAAGCCCCTGCATACGCTCCACCTCGGCTTCAATGGCTTCGGCGATTTGGTATTGGCTGAGCATCTTTCACCTCTGCTATCGGTATCGGTGGGGATACTCTAGCAGAGTTGAGTAGTGCGATTTGCAGAGTTTAGTAGCCGAGGCGCTCGTGGGTCACTTGGGCGATAACGGTGTGCGTGCCATCAGGGTTTGTTGCGGCAATGGTGTAGTCACGAGGGTTGCCAGCCGATGCGAGGTCCTCGTCATAATAGGCCGAGGGGAGGTCGCCACGACCACTTACTTCTTCTGCGGTTTCCGAAAGGTCGTATGCACGAGCGGAGGCATCTTCCACTGCACCGTATTCGTCGGCCTCATCGTCCCAATAATCTTTGGCGGCCTTGGCGGCATCAGCCCACGCCTTCGATGCTGCCATGTGTGCTTCCGCTGCGGGCGTGTTGCCGTCGGCGGCGAAAGCCTCAGCAAGATCGGCGTGAGCACCTGAATAACCGTCGTAGCGTTCTGCCTCGTCCTGAGCGAGGCTTAGATCAGTTCCTTCATCGTCAATGGTCTTAGCCATGTTGAAGGGGATGATATCTTCGTGGGTGTTCACCGAGGTTGCGCCCTCAGGGTGTCGCCCTGAGCCGGGACCGCCCTTCGCCAGAAAGTAAGGTGCGCCACTGGGAAGTTGGATATCAGGAGTTTGCCATCCCAGTGCAGCAGTGGTTTGTGGGCCAGAAGCAGCGACAGTTGCCTTTGCAGCAGCGTTGCTCGCAGCAGAAACTTGGGAAGCGGTCGGCTTCTTCTCGTCAAGACCCAAGCGTCCACCCCACTCACCCTGAGCCTTTAGCACGGTTTCAGAAGCAGCGAGGTGCGCTGAAGAAGCCTTGTCGTGGAGTTGCGCTTCCTTTTCCATTTGCTTTGCCAGCGCAACGTTGCCCATCCCATTGAGGGCAACTGCATTGGCTTGCTCGTGAAGATATTTTGCCATCTTGTTGTGGTAGCCAGCGTGGTCAACGTGAGCCTGAGCGATGTCCTTTGCCTTGTATGGTGAAATGTTCCTTCGGTTCTCCGAGACGAACTGGGCCAGACGAGTTGCCGTGTCCTGTGCGCTACCTTGGGTGTGTCGCCCTGAGCCGGGACCGCCCTTCAGGATACGGGAAGCGGACTTACCGATGGGGTCAAGGTTGTCGATGTGGAATGGATTGGTGGACATAGTGGGGCACGCTCCTTGTTGGAAATGTTACATCAAGTTTTGGTGAACTCAGTCTTGTGAGTTGCGACGACAGGCGTTGCGGCTTGCTTCCCGCTTTTTGTTCGGCACGGTCGTCGCCTTGCCGCCGAACCATTGAACGGGATTACCACCCTGAGCAAAGTGCGCCTCTCGACGCAGCCCGCTCAGGGTGGCAACCTCCTTTCGGATTTTCCCGTTGCGCTTCGCCATTAGAGCAGGCGTTGGGCGCACACCGGACCGAGGCCACGGTGGAGGCTTGCGGGCACCGTGAGGGTGCGACCGCAGGCGAGGCACGAACCCGATGCAAGGGCGTGAGCCTCAGCCACCTGAAGGAAGTTCTCCCGTGCCTCGTCGAGCGATCCGGTCGTGAGGAACTGAGCCGCTGCGATTTGGCGGTGGAGGTGGGACTTGGAACCCCACACCTTTACGCCCTGCTCGGTCATGAAGGCGAAGCCGGTGTAGGCACGCTCGTTGTCCGAGCCGGACAGGTAGGAGATGACGGTCTTGCCGTTCGCCCACGAGGCTTCCTCGACCTTCAGGGTCACATGACCCTCGCCGTCCACGACAGTCCACAGCCCGACAGGGATTTGGCGGACAGGGGCGGAGGTGACCGTCTGCACGCTCGTAGGCGCAGTCCGGCGGTAGGGCAGTTCCTTCACGAGGTCGATCAGGTGCGAGGCGGTCGCCTTGGCGAGCAAGCCGTCCTCGGCGGAGGAGATTTCTTCCATGAGGTCGGCGGGGACAACTCGCTTGGCGGCGAGCGAGAACAGGTAGGCCACCTGCTTCTCGGTGGCGGGGGCGAAGGTCTGGGTCATGTGATTTTCCTCTCTCTGGTCTATGGGCACTTCCGACTACACAACCATCATACAGTAGGGGTGTGTCGTCGTCAAGTGTTATTTCCAAACAGCCTCAATGCGCCCTAAATACAGGGATTTTTCCTCAGCCGTCGCTGCGAACCACTCATCGAGCAGGCGTTGGGCACGACGCTTTGTGATGGCGTATGACCGCTTCACCACAAAGTCATCGTGCTTCGCCGCATCTTTGTAGGCACGGAACTCCACTCGGTAGATCACTCAAAGCCACCGTGAGCGAGGTTGCCGTTGTGGACCAAGATGAAGGTTCCGTCGTCCAAGGTGATTTCCTGATTGCCGTCAATGATTTCGGTCTTGACGATGGTTCGTCCAACCGTCAGTGCGGTTGCGTAGTCAGTGACGCTGGTTGTTTCGCTGGTCATAGCCAGTCCTCTCTATAGGTGGGTTGAGTATAGCACTCGGAATAAACCCTACCGGAGCGTGCGGACAAAAAATAGCCATGCCGATTTGCATAGGATTTTCGGGCGCACTACACTAACGCCCACCGGTGCCGTAGGGCGGGTGATACTGGTCGTTAGGAATGTTTCCTCGATGCCCTGCGGCACCGGTTCTAGTGTTCGTGACCCTCGTGCTTGTGATGGTGAGCGATCTCGTCTGTGAGTTCTTCCAGCGTTTTTTCCGCCATGAGCAGCGCAGCCTCCGCCTCAGCGAGCCTCTCGTCCACTTCCTCGGCATCGTGATCTCGAACGAACCGCTTTCCCCATTTCGTCCCGATGTATGCGCCCTCAAAGTTGCCGAGCACCAACGCCGTCAGCATGACTACCGTTCGAGCGGTGCCGTGACCGTTCAGCGTGTCCACTGAGTAGCGAGCAGCGACGATCCAAAACAGGGCATAGCCCGCCTCGAACACTCCCGCCTTGAAGGCATCATTTCGGGCTTCGGCCTGCACCATGAACACGGAGAACACATTGGCTCCGAGGAAGCAGACAAGGGTGGCGAGGGCGGTAAGCCACATGGCTACTGAATGAGATTTCGGATAACGAACGAGGCTTCCCAGTCAGCCGCCGATGCACTGTGAACTCCGGCGTGGCCCCGATGATGGCGAGCGCAATAGACGATGCAGTTCGCTGCGCTCTCAACCCATGCGCCGAGGTGGTCGGGATCGGAGATGCCCGGATACCGCTTCTCGAACAGGGCGAGGTCAATGGAGTTGAGCAGGGCGAACTCGACGTGGGCGTGATGGATTTCCAAAGGGTGCGCCAAGTCGCACTCAGTAAAATCCCCCTTCTCTACGCCGTAGGCGCAACGCCACTTCTCGGGGTCTTTTTTCCATTCTCGCTGCAAGTGATGAAAGTCGATGTAGTGCGGATCGTCCTCCCGTGCGGAGTGCTCGGGATAGACGACGAGATAGGAATGGGTGAACTTTTGGACATGGGCGGCTACGGCTTTGTCGTCACTCATCGCCGATCTCCGCAGGATTTTCCTTCACCCTGTCGATGTGGCGTTCCAAACGAGCCGTCGTCTGGCGCAGGTCAAACTTGACCTCACGGACAAGTGCCATGATGCGGCTGTTCTCCGCCGAGTTGCTCTCTTTAGCGTCTCGGAGTGCCTTTTTGAGGTCGTCCATCTCGGATTTTTTCGGCAAGCGGCTGTTCAGCCATCGTGCCAACGCTCCGGTAATCAGGACGAGGGCGAGAACGGTCTGCCAGATGTTGTAGGTGTTCTGCGTGACGACTACGGCTGCCACAGCGCAACCCAAGTCTGGTAGGTCGTAATGCCGGAGATGTGAATGTGGTGCTTCTTTTGGAAGCCACGCAACTTTCCAGCAGTAGAACTGCCAAAGATGCCGTCGGCCTTGACCGCAAATCCATGCTTTGTGAGCAACTGCTGTAGTTGCACGATTTTCGGTGCATTGACCGAGCCGACACGCAGCACGGGGTAGTTCCGAGGCCACGGGTAGGGGCGGGCGTGCTTCAGGTACCAGTTCGTCGCATGGTCGGTCAGCGAGGACCACTTGCCGTCCACCGGAATACCGATCCGATACTGCCACTTGCGGACTGCGAGGTAGGTCTGCTCTCCAAACACGCCATCAACCTGCTTCGCAGTCAGGTAGCCGTAGTGGTGCAGGATTTTCTGTAGATAGACAACCTTCGGTCCGTGCGAGCCGTAGGCATAGATAGGGGCTGGATAGCGGTTCTGGCCGGGCGTGGGCGGCTTGATGCCGGAGCCGGTGACCGAACTCCACCACGCCGGTTCTGCGGCGGACAGATCAACATGCCCAGCGATGCCGGGGATGCTGGCGACGCTTGTGTATTGCCACATTGACCAACCCTGTGAAATCCATGCCGACGGCGTTTGTGGTTGCGGCAGCGAGCAAACGCCGTGGCTCACATTGGCGTAGCCAAGCGGGTAGGCGGCGAGCCAGAGGCGCATTTCAGTAAGCCCCTGTGCGGTTCCCCAGCCGTAGTAGCCGCCCGTGTAGAGGATCGGGGTGCGTCCGGTGAGGGATTTCACCGTTGCAAACCACTGCTCCGCCCACTTGCCGGTCGCTGGAACGCTCAGTTCATTGACTTCCAAATCCAAAGCGGGCGGCAAAGTTCCGGTTGCGCCGCCGGATTTCACGAAGAAGGTAGCGGAAGCCGCCCCGGAAGCCTTGCCGGGACGAGCAAAGTAGTAGCCGCCATAAGGGATACCAACTTTTTTCGCTGCGGCTGCATCAGGGGCAAAGTTCGGGTTGACGTAAGCCACACCCTCGGAGTTCTTGATGTAGATGCCCGAAACGCCGTTTTTGGCGATCTTCGTCCAGTCAAACGGGTGCGGGTTGTTGCTGGAAACGTCGATGACCCGAACCCAAGTCTTGCAGTTTGAGTGCACGGCGATTTTCGCTGCGCTGGTGGGCGAGGTGAAACCGAGCGTAAACACGCCGAGCAGGACGGCGGAGGCGATCAGTTGGCGGAACTTGTTGAGCAGTGGCATAGCACAATGCTAGCCCTGAGATTTGGAACAGCCCTCTAAACGAGATGGTGCGGTGCGACCAAAGCGATTTTCATTTGCCGACGAACCTTGTGTCGCTCGGTTGCGCTCAGCCCTCCAAAATAGCCGTAGGTTTCGTGGCGCAACGCCCACTCACGGCAGCGTTCCAAAACCGGACACGACTTGCAGGTGTCGGCAACTTCTTTGCTTACATTCATGCCTTCCTCTGGGAAAAAGGCACTGAGGTTCATACCTCGGCACGCTGCCCTCGGCATCCATTCGCTACGACCGGACAGCACTCTCGCCATTCAGAAAATCCTCTCGGGCTGGTAAGACGATGATGATGATGATTTGGTAATGCCCTTCATCTTGGAGAGCAGATAGCGTTCGTGCCTGCCTGACTTGCAGACCTGACGCTGACCTACGAATGATGCCAGCACCAGACCGATCTCGTCAAGTTGGGTTTGCAGATTTTCCGGCACCTCGTCGCCAGCGTGGCGGACCATGATGCAGTTGGAACCCTTGCCGTGTTCGACCGTCCAAATGGATCGGCGACCGGGGTGCTTGGAACTATCGTGGGTAGCGGCGTAGAGATACCGCTCCGTGACGGATTTTCCGTCCGGCATCTTGTCCATTGTTCACTCCTCCGGCTCGGCAAAGATCAAGTCTTGGCATGGAGGGCAAACGCCGTCGATCAGAAACTCCCGCTCCGATGGGGTCATGGTGGGGAACGCATCTTGGATAGGGAGATCGCTTTGCCATCGGCGAAGCCCCTCGGTGTCCACAAGCATACCTCCCTTCCGACCGCAGAGGAAACAAGTGTGTTCGACGAGTGTGTATGTGGAGGTCATGGATTTTCTCTCCCCCTAGTTCAGCATGTCGGCGGAGCGAATGTCGATGCCCTCGGCAGCGAACTGCTCGCACTTTACGCTGATGGCTGCGGTGACGGCGTTGCTGAGGTCGTCGGCGAACCGAGCGACGACACCATTGACCGCAGCAGGCGAGCCTGCGAGATTTTGGGTGAGGATCAACTCGTAGTTGCCGTTCATGTTGATAAGCAAGTTCAGAGCCATGTCGAGGGCATCGTTTCCGGTCGAGATTTCGGCGATCTTGACCTCGACCGAGGGAACCGCATCGTCGCTGAGCATGATGCGAGCACGCACATTCAGGCGTGCACCGTAGCCACTAGTGCCGATGCGGTAGTTCAGGATATTGGAGGAACGGCGTTGCTCGTCCACCTCAACCGTAGGATTTTCCTGAAGCATGGCGGCGATCTGGTCGAGTTCGCTCAGTTGCATGATGCCCAACTCATCGAACGAGGTCGGACGGTAGGGGTGGTTGGTAATCAACTGCGACATGCGTGAGGCGAAGGCACTGCGGACGATTTGGCTGTCCTCGAAGCGGGAAGCGTCAAGGCAGTTCGAGAACGCAGGGTTGATGCGGCTGGACACACGCTCCGGCAGTTCGGCACTGATGGCGATAACTTCGTCTCGCACGGTCGCAAAGTCGGGGACGAGCACTTCGATCATCGAAGGGCTGCCCGCCTCTCGAATGTCGAGGTCGAGCAAGTCAGCGACCAATGCTCCGGTCGTCGCCGGACACGAGACATACCCCGAGGTGCGCTCAGCACCTTGGATCGTCTCTGCCCTTTCCTGCACAAGGCGGCGGATTCCTGCTATGTCGTATGGCATTTTTTCTCCTGTTCTCTGCCGGTGAACTAACTATACCACAGTTTAGCGAGGGGGTGCGACAATGTGCTGTAGTGCGATTTGCACAGTGCTACTCAACGGTGCTATAGTTCCACCCATGACCACTACACCTACACAACAGGAAACACCGACCATCACATTTTTCGCTTACGGCACGCTGCGGAAGGGGCAACGCCTTCACAACTGGATCGCAGGCGAGATCATCGAAGATTTGGGCACGGTTCAGATGCCCTACGCTCGGCTGCACTACGCCTCGCACCGAGGCTTCCCGTTTCTCGTGCCGTCCGAGCACCCTAGCGATGTGGTGACCGGCGAACTCTATCGGCTCCCGCTCAACCGTCAGGTGATCTCCATGTTGGAGATGGAGCAAAACGCTGGCTACACCATCGAGGAGTTGAGCGTGATTTTCGGCGAGGGCGAGATGCCTGCGACCGTGTGCGTTTGGAACCGAGACGGCTACGGCGATGCTGTGCCGGAGAACGACTGGGTTCGTGCCACCGAGGGGTGGTGGAACTAATGACCAGAGCACTTGACCCACGCTTGCTCGCTCGCAACATGAGCGAGGCAGACATTGTGGCGGTGTCTGAAGCCTACGACACGCCGGAACATTTGGTTCGCACCATGAGCGACCTTGATCTGTGCTATCTCATCGGTTGCGAGTTGGATGAGTTGTCGTTCTACTTGTTCGACACCGAGGAATACGACAAGATTTTCGGCGACACGACGGACGACGATGGCTTCGATCAGGACGGCAGTTTTGATTTCGATGCTTGGGACGATGCGTTGGTTGCGCTCACGGAAAAGACCGTGCTGAACCCGAAGCCCACGCCTGAGCCAACGCCACTCTCGGTGCATGGCGGTTCATCGAAGGCATACCCGAACCCAAGATTTTCGCCCGCTAACAGCCACAAGCGAGCAGTCCCCCATCACTACGAGATCGTGAGGTAGCGGAATGACCGCATTTTCCTTCCGCCCAGAGTTGGACTGGTGGGACGCTTACGACGAGCCAGCGCAACCCACCGACCCGAGCATTATTTTCGTGCCTGCCACCGCAGTCGTCGAACCTGAGCCGGAGCCTGAACTGTGTCCGACCTGCAAAGTTGTGCACGATGAAAAGTTTGTCGTGCCTCACGGTTACTACAGCCGCTACACCAACCACGGCTGCCGATGCCCAGAGTGCACCGATGCCCTACGGCTCTACCGCCAAAAGTATCGGCAGGCGAGAAGCATGGCAGACGGGAGGATTTGCTCGTGTGGTGATCCTCGCTGTCCTCGCCGTTCAGTCCGTCCCATCAAGCACGGGATTTCGGCCTACGACAACCACCGTTGCCGTTGCGAGATTTGCGTGACGGCGATGCGGGAGTATCAGCGCAAGCGTCGTCAGCGTCTTAGGGACGAGGCTCAGTTGGGCAAGTAGGGCTTTGGAATGTAGAGGGATTTTGTTGCCTCTGCCACCTTTGCCGCTGCCTGCGCTTGTTGGACTGCGCCGTGGTATTCGGTGTCCACGCCATCAGCCAAGATTTCCAGCACATCTTGGACTGACTTGCCCGTGATTTCGGAAAGGGAGTGGATCGCTCGGTTGAGCATCTGCCGTTCGATGGCGTGGATTTTCCGAATGGCTTCGATACCAGCATCAACGGCTACCTTCTCGGCGGCTGCGTCGTCCAACCCCTCGGGCATTGGGTTCTCGCTAGGGTCGGTCACGGCGTAATCCTCTCATTACCTCGTCGGGCACTCCGACATTTTCCCCTGCGACGATCATGGCAGCGTTGAGCCGCTTCATGATTTCGTCGTAGCGTTCCTGAGCATGTGGCGCAACCGAAACGGTGCAGCCCATTTCAGCAAGGTTGTCGCACAGTTCGTTCCATGCGATCTTTTGGAGCACGATCAAATCTACGGCGGCGGCTAAGGCGGCTTCCGTAGCGACAGCGATTTGGATTTCGGGGTCAAGTGCCGTGAAATCCGTAAGTTCTGGCTCTTGGATTATCCCGAGGCGCAGAAGCAGTCGTCTGGCGAGCGTCATGCGGCAACCCTACATGAGATTTGATGCCCGTTCACGCTTTTTCACCATCTTTGTAGCGGTTCACTGCCCGGACGACCATGTTGATCGTCTCGGTAGCCACTTGCTTCGTGGAGGCGAACAGGATTTCGTTGCCGTTGCCGTCCTCGATGACCCATTCGGAAGCATCGGGGTCTGAGTAGGCTCGCCACGGCGCAGGGTTTGGATCAAAAGGGTTCATAGGTTCCCCAGTCCCAGAGATGCGGCTTGTCCACTGAGAAGGCGATGTAGATTTTTCCAGCAACGGAGTCGGGCGTTTGGCGGACGACCTCTCGAACCTCATAACCGGCGGCTTTGGCGTTGTAGAGTGCCTGCTCGTCGGTGATTTCGCTGCCAGCGAAGGCGAAGGTGATGGGTTTTGGAACGGCAATGATCCAACGCTCGTCCCCGTCTTGTATCCATTCGCCGTAGGTTTGCCAGCCAGCATTTTCGGCAAGGCGCACAGCGTCGTCGGGAGTGACCGTCTCGTCGGTGTCGGTTGAGATCGGGACGGTGCTGAGGAACACGCCATCGGCGTTGAGTAGTGCGATGCACACATTTTTTTCCTGCGAGAGCACGAGAAGCGTCGTCATGGCAGGAAGGCTACTAGATCAGCCACATCTTGCGCTTTGGAGTGGAGCCGCCCAACATTTTCTCCGGCTCGGACTTTGGCGATGAACTCGTCGCCGCTCATGCCCAACTTGACCTCGGCGAACTGTCTGATGCCGAGCAGGATTTCGGCAGGGCTGAACTCTGCCCTGATCTCCGCCTCTAAGCCGTCAAGTTCGTCGTCCATACGACAAGGCTACTCCGTGAGTGCTGCGACAAGATTTTCCGCCGCCTCTTTCGCCTCCGTATCGGTGTCGAAGATGAAGTCGTTGATGTAGATGCCGGATTTTTGGAAGCCCACACTGAACCACAGCAACCATCGTGGGTAGATGTAGCGTTCGCCTCGCTCGTCCCACTTGTGAGACTCCACATAGCAGTAGATTTTCCCGCACTCGCCGATGTATTGCTCGGCGATCCGGTCAGAGCCGACGAGGGTGTAGCCCTCTTGCTTGCGCCATTGGATTTTCGTCACAGCCCCAACTTTCGGTAGAACCTCAACTGCTCGATGCAGGATCGAATGTCGTCTAGCGCACGGTGGGCTGTCTCGCTAGCGGATTTTCTCCACTCGGAGTATGCCTTCCCGTGCCAACGCTTCGCCAACTCGCCGAGCGTCGAAACGTCAATGTTGCGGTGTCCAAACCGCTTAGCGAGGGTGGGCATGTCCCGCTCGATGAAGCGGCGGTCGAAGTGGACGCTGTTCCCGCCCATCGGGCTGCCCTTTGGAACGCCACAGCCATCGAGGAAACCGAGGATTTGGATTTCCGCCTGACGCACCGACACGCCCTTGCTGAGTTCGGCGAGCAGACCGGATTTTGTGTGCATCTTGGTCACGAAGTCGTCCATGCGGCGGAGCGCACGACGCTTTGGCTTGATGACGATGGTTTTTTCGGCGATGGTCTGCAAGTCATCGTCAGTCACCACGACTGCGATTTCGAGCAGAGCGTCCTTCCCGTAGTCCAACCCCGTCGTTTCCGTGTCTATCCATGTGAACATAACCCTAGTTTAGCAGATGGGTGTAGCACCTGACGGCAACCACACATTTTCGTTGCGGCGCAGCGGTGCAACATCGGGCATCGGGCGGTCAAGGGTCACGATCTCCACGCCTGCTTCCTCCAACATTTTCTCTGCGGCGTTCGTGCTGTCGCTCCAATGCAGGTGCTCGGTGCTCACATAGCGGACGAGCGTAGATATTTCGGCCTGAATGATGGCTCGGGCACAGTCGGCACAAGCAGCCCATACAGCGACGAGCATCATGTTTTTTGTTGCGATGCCGTGTCGTGCCGCAGCGTAGATGGCATTGCGCTCGGCGTGCTCGACGAACAGATACTTGCCCGGTCGCTCCCACCGTTCAGGATTTTCCTGCACCCCTGTCGGGAAGCGATTTACCGCCAGCGTCTCGGGTGCGACCCCTCGCCACGGATTTACGATGACCGCAGCATTTTGGGTGGACGGATCAGGCGACCCCTGAGCAGCGTCCATGACGAGACGCATGATTTCGTAGGCGTAAGCCTCGTTCACTTTTTTTTCGGCAGGAATGATGCGACAAGTTGGAAGGTGCAAGCGATGGCGAACGACAAGCAGAGCGCACCGATGGCGGATTTCCAGCCCCACATGAGGTAGGCGAAGATCGGTCCGACCGCCATGACCCAAACGGCAGCGATGATGACCAAAATCAAGATCAGGGCAAGCAGGTTGGCGAGGGTTTTCATGAGATCACTCTCCGAATGACGAGATGCACATAGTCATCGCTGTAGGGGTAAATGCCACGCACACGGATTTCGTCGCCATCGTCGAAGGTGGCTGTGCCGGTATCAAAGTGGCTGTCGAACAGACCGGCGGATTTTTCCCAGAGTGCTGACGGGAAGTTCCGTTCGAGGTATGCGCCGAGTTCTAAAGTGCTACTGACGAAGGCGGCACATTTTTCCGGCATCTCACCGTCGTCGGCAGGCTTGTAGATTTCGTAGCGGGTCATAAACCGAAGGTTAGCAACTCCGGTGGAGTGGTGCAACTACCTAGCACTCCAAAAGGATCGTGCTGTCTGGCTCGTCCTCTTTGTTCAGTCCAACTACGAGGACACCCTCCCCTTGGGCACCTAGCCATGTCTCATGGAAGTAGTGGAGATGCCCGTGAAATGCCCGCTGCGCTCCGCAAGCATCGAGCACCTGTCGGAGTAGCGTTTGCCCGACAAAGGCGTTCTCTGCGGCTCCGGTGCCAAAAATGCGGTCGAGGTAGGGAGCGACCTTCTCCTCGTCTTGGATGCCACGAGGAATGTCGTGACTGAGCAGCACATCAACCTGTCCGGCGGCGAGAGCACGCTCAACATCTTCATCGGTGATCGCTTCCTGCGGCCACCACGACACGCCTTCTCGACGGTTGGGCTTGTCCACAGAATACGCACCGCCCATCGCCAGAAAGGTCGTAGAACCTATGGACAACTTGGAACCCCTGTGGAGGTGGAACACGCCGGGCGCAACCTCACGATGCCCGTTCTCGTCTTTTGGAATAGCGTAGAGCAGGTCGAAGTTTTCGTGATTTCCGTCAAGGAAGTGAAATCTTATTTCACTTTGCCGGACAAAATCCGCTACGAGGTTCGTGAACGCACATTTTCCATCGTCGAGCCGCCAGCCAAATCCAAAGTCGCCTAGTTGGATAATCGCCGAGGCTCCGGCGTAGTGCGCCTGTAGGAACGCTCGCTGTAGAGCATTGACGTTCCCATGAAGATCGCCGACGAGGAGAACTGACGGTTCGGGCATTGGGACAGCATAGCCCTCCCTGCGGCGATAAGTGAAATACTGTAAAGTTTTGGATCGTGAACCAACTCCCCGAGTGCAGCGTGGATAGCGTCATCGCTGAAATGCCGCTAGAGGGCATCGGGATCGAGTTGTGGGTTGAGTGCCTCCGTGTCCTAAAGCCGGGCGGCCATGTAATCGCCATTTCCGAGCCGAGGCAGTATCACCGTGTCGCCGTAGCCATCGAAGATGCCGGTTTCGAGGTTCGTGACCAACTGATCTGGCTCCACAAGCGTCACAACTCCGCAGTATTGGCTCGCAAGCCCCTAGAGGGAACCGTTGCGTCCAATGTGCTGAAATACGGGGTTGGGGCGATGAATATTGACGCTTCGAGGGTCGGGGCGGAGGAACGCACCTATGACCTCACGATGACCTCCGGCAACTTTGAAACCACCGGCGGCGGCAAGAACAAGAAGTCTGGCTCGGCAACCGTCACCGGAAGGTGGCCTGCCAATGTGATGATCTCCCACCTCCCTGAGTGCAGGATTATCGGACAAGCCCCAGACAGTTTTGGCGGCGGCTCGAAGGCAACATCGGGTTTCGTCAATGGATACGAGCACGATGGATGGACGGGGCAAGTAGTTTCCTCGCCGATTTACGAGTGCGCCGAAGGTTGCCCTGCTTTGGATTTTCCATCGAGCAAAGACGGGGTGGCGGGTCGGCGCAACGCAGGTGTCGGCATGTTCGATGTAGGTAGTCACGAAAAATGGGGCGGGTTTGGCGGTTCTGGCTCCGCAGCACGATTTTTTCAGCAACTCCCTTACACGGAGGACGAAATAGCGCACCTGTCCATTGTCCTCGGGAGAAAGCCCCTCGACGGCACCGTGGCGGCAAATGTTTTGGAATACGGGGTCGGCGGGATCAACATTGACGGGTCAAGGGTTGCAGGGAACATGGACGGAGTTTGGGGAACATCGAACGCCACCGTTGACCACGAAGGTCGGTATTTCAACGGCTCCATGAACCCAGAATACCGTTCGCAGAAGCACGAACTTGGTCGCTGGCCTGCCAACGTCATCCACGACGGTAGTGAGGAAGTGCTGGCAGGGTTCCCCGTCAGTAAATACGGAGTAGCGGGAAAAAGCAGCGCAGTAGGCATGTTTGGTGTCGGTGTCCATGAAAGGTCGGGCGGTTATGGTGGTAGCGGCTCAGCCGCACGATTTTTCGCCACCGCCCCAAAGCCGATTTCACTATTCCGCTACCTCGTGAAACTGATTACCCCACTCGGCGGCGTAGTTCTCGACCCATTCGACAATCCAACCATCGCTGAAGCGATTTCAGCAGAGGGTATGACTAAGGCAGGAGACAAGTAATGCTGCTTCGTGGCAACTGTTTAGAACTTGTGGCTGAGATGCCAGACAACTCGGTGGACTCCATCGTTACCGATCCGCCCTACGAACTTGGCTTTATGGGCAAAGCGTGGGACAACTCCGGTATTGCTTACTCGGTGCAACTGTGGACCGAGTGCCTGCGTGTGCTGAAGCCGGGTGGACACCTGCTTGCCTTCGGTGGTTCTCGCACGTATCACCGCCTTGCCTGCGCTGTCGAAGATGCTGGCTTTGAGGTTCGTGACCAGATTATGTGGCTCTACGGGTCGGGCTTCCCGAAGTCGCTGGACGTGAGTAAGGCAATAGACAAGCAAGGTGGTGAAAACATTGGGTGGTTCATTGACCTTTGCCTAAAGGTGGCAGAGGAAAAGGGTATTACCAAGAAACAACTAACCGATTTGTTCCCGTCAAAAAACGGCAAAACAACGGGCTGGCTTTACAACAAGGCTTCGCACGCCCAATCTATTTCACCAGAACAGTTCAACGTTTTGCGTGATTTTCTTGATTTGCCATACGCCGACCTAGCGGAAGCAAAGCGTGAAATAGTGGGCTACAAAGAAGCCGGTATGGGTTCCGGTGAAACATTTGGTATGCGCCAAGCAGAAGGCGACAATGCTAATGCCAACAAAATAGTTCCAATCACCGCACCAGCCACTCCCGAGGCTCAACAATGGCAGGGCTGGGGAACGGCACTCAAACCTGCTCACGAACCAATCGTCGTTGCTCGTAAGCCCCTTACCGGAACAGTTGCCTCGAACGTGCTGGAGTGGGGAACGGGTGCGCTGAACATTGACGCTTCACGAGTTGGTGAGGCTGATGGATTCGGCGGTGGAGCCAAGGCTACTTCCGGCTTTGTGAATGGCTACGAAGGCGACGGATTTGTGGCAAGCACTCAAGGTCGCTGGCCTGCCAACGTCATCCACGACGGAAGCGATGAAGTGCTGGAGGGGTTTCCGATAACGGCAAGCACTGGCAACGGCTCAAAGTCAGGTCATCGCAAAGGTGGCGCAAGCACTAATAGCGTTGGTCTATCTGGCGTCAAGAATGCCATTGACGGTTATGCCGATGGTGGCTCCGCAGCCCGTTACTTCTACTGCGCTAAGGCCAGTAAGTCCGAGCGCAACGCAGGGTTGGAAGGGTTGCCTGAACAAATGCTGACAGGGCGTGACGAGGGGCAAGACGCTATGCAAGTGCCGTACAAGACCCGTTCCAAAGTCACCGCCAACATCCACCCAACCGTCAAGCCCATCGCCCTCATGCGCTACCTCGTCAAGATGGTCACGCCTCCCGGTGGCACAATCCTTGACCCGTTCCTCGGTAGTGGCACAACTGCCTGCGCTGCCATCATGGAAGGCTTTGAATGGATTGGCTGCGAGATGACTGAGGATTACTGGCCGATCATCAAGGCTCGGACGGCGTGGGCTGAAAAAGAGTACGCTAAGCAAGTCGAAGCCATCACACCTGACGCACCGACACTTTTTTAGGAGAGGATTTCACTATGGGGAACGGACCGATCAACTGGTCGCTGAGCGTGATCGTCAAGAACGGGGCTGAGCACATCGCTCAGACGCTCGAAAGCGCAAAGGTGTTCTGCGACGAACTCGTGGTGGTGGACACCGGTTCCACCGACGATACGGTTGCCATCGCCAAGGCGCATGGGGCACGGGTATTTCACTTTGAGTGGATCGACGATTTTTCGGCAGCCCGCAACGAGGCCATCAAACACTGCCGGGGCAAGTGGATCATCTGGCTCGACTGTGGCGACATTATCCCGCCCAAGGCTTCCTCTGGCTTCCTCTCGCTCAAAGACCACCTCGCCAAGACGGTCGAGAAGGTGGACTTCGTGTGGTGCAACATCAACCGAGGCATCACCGACGACGGAGCCGTGGTGTTCAAGTTCAACACGCCCCGTGTGTTTCGCAAGGCGACGGGGACGCAGTGGATCGGGGCGGTTCACGAGTATCTCGATTTCTCGAACCAAAACGCAATGCTCTGGCAGGACGCATGGGTGGACGACCCGCTCGCACTGAACAACGCACCGACGGAGCGCAACATCAAGATTTTGCGGCGGCTCCTCGACGAGGGCGACACCACGACCCGCACCGCCTACTACTACGCCAACGAACTGCGTGACCACAAGCGGTGGGCTGAAGCGGTGGAAGCCTACGACCACTTCCTCAACATGAACTATTTTTCATGGGAGCATTACGACAGCCTGATCTCGCTCGGCAACTGCCACCGCCAACTCGGTTCGGAGGAAGCGTCGTGCGATGCGTATTTTCGTGCGCTCCGATTTGATGCGAGCCGTGCCGAAGCGTTCATGGCTCTCGGCGACCTCGCCTACGAGAAGCAGAACTGGCGATCTGCGATGGCGTTCTACAAGGCGTGCGTCGGCATGGTGCGACCCATCGAGGGTTTCGTTTTGGAAACGTGCTACACTTGGCTCCCTCATGACCGGCTCGCCGTATGCTACGGCAACCTCGGTATGCTCGACGATGCCATCGCAGCGACGAACGAGGCACTTCGCCTACAGTGCCCCGAACGCAGCCGCCTATTCATGAACCTGACGATGTTCCTCGATGCGAAGAACGGGATCGTTCCGCAGCAGCCTCAGCCGCCGGTCGCTCAGCCCTCGTAGTCTCCGCTCGGATGCTTCTCGCTCGTCGAGATCAGGAACCCGAGAACCAGCGTGAGGACGGCGTAGATGATGACCGTCCACATAGCACTGAGGAACAACTGACCATCGAAGGTGCGAGCGTTTAGTCTGTCCGCTCGGAACGACACGAAGGCTGCTGCCCAAGTGAAGGCTCCGAGGTGAACCCACTTCGCCCACGGCTTCCAACGGAGCCGACGCTTGCGACCATGCTTTGCCTTCGTCACAGCACCACCTCCACCTTCTCGCTGTGATCCTCACCGAGGACGAGCGTGGCAGGGAGCGAACGGGCGAGCCGTCCGAGTTCCACCGACAGCACCATCGCTGCTTCGCACTGAACTTCGCTCGAACCCTCCGGCCAAGCAATATCGGCAAGATACGCCGATGCCTTTTCTAGGGCAGTTGCTTCCTCGCCTGTGTAAGCCATGTCTCTCTCCCGTGTAGTAGGTGGTCGCTGCACTGCTTCGCCATGATACACAACTACGGTTTAGTCGTCAAATCATAGTGAGGGATTTTCTGTCCGGCGGCTTGTATCACACTAGACAGATAGCGTCAAGTCTTTTGAGTGGGCGCATGAGGATCGCCGTTGGCAACTCTCGATGGCTTTCTCATGGCTTGTTGCAGAGAAAGCGTAAAGCCCTTTATTTGCAAGGGTTTCCAAATGACTTGCACGCACTACTCAACCCTGCTACAGTTTGTTTGTCGGCAACAAGGCCGATACGGACAGGGAGAACAAGATGCCCGCAACGAACCGCCCAGCGCAGTACCGCCCGAGCCGCATCTCCGCTCGGAACACCTCGGCGACGCACGCTCGTCAAGACAGGGCGCTTGCCCTCCGTGAAGCCGGATACTCCTACGCCACCATCGCACAGCGACTGGGCTACCGTGCAGCACAGGGCGCATCGGAAGCCTGCCGTGCCGCTCGCAGCCGTCAGGGTCAGGTGACGCAGGCGGTCGCATCGGTCGCATCGGTCGCTCCGGTTGCCACGGTCAGCGGCGTTCCCTCGATCCCCTCTAACCGCACCTTCGGTTGTGAGTTCGAGTTCAAGGGCTTGTCCATGCAGAGTGCTATCCGCACGCTTCGTGACGCAGGGGTGGATGTGGAGTCAGCGACCCACTACCGCCACGATGTTTCGACCATGTGGAAGATCGTGCCCGATGCTTCGGTGGCTTCCGGCTGCGAGTTGGTCAGCCCGATCCTCCGTGGTCAGGATGGCTTGCAGGCGGTCATGACCGCACTCACCGCCATCATGGGCGCAGGTGGTCATGTGGATATGCAGTGTGGCTTCCACTTGCACGTTGGCATGGACGGTTTGACCGGTGCTCAGATCATGAGCATCTTCGACCTCTACGCCATGAACCAAGCCATCATCAACGGGTTGGTTCCGCCGAGCCGTCGCAACGCCTTCTACGCTCGGGAGATCGTCCCGACCACGAACCAGCGCATCGCCGGTGGAGCGTTCGAGGAAATCCGTCAGGCGGTCACTCGTCACGCTATCCGTCGGGCGACGCAGCACCGTGAGAAGTACCGCACGATCAACCTCAACGCTTACGCCCGATACGGAACCATTGAGTTCCGTCAGCACCAAGGCACGCTCAACGGCAAGAAGGCTGTTCAGTGGATTTGCTTCGTGCTCGCCATCGTCGAGGCTGGCATCGCCGGCAACCAGACGGCTTACGCCAACATTGACGAGTTGCTCGGTGGGCTTGACCTCGACAGTGAGAGCCGTCAGTTCCTCTCGCAGCGAGCAGCACGGTTCGCAGCAGCGAACTAGCAGTAAGGTTCCCACCCTCTCAACTTGCGAGGGGGTGGGAACTGTAGTATCCTATAGCAACCGACCCCAAACCGAAAGGAAAAATCCATGTGTGGCATCGCAGGATTTTGTTTGAACCAAGATGAGAAGTTGGACGCACGGAAGTTGTCCATGTCCCTTCTCAATGAGATCGCTTCTCGTGGCCGTGATGCCACCGGAGCAGCGTGGGTGCAGATCGACAAAGAGACAAAGGTAGCGGGTATCCATGTGAGCAAGGCTCCCGTTCCCTCTCGGCTGTTCGAGCCGTATCTGAAGTCCATGCCGAAGTCCACTCGGCGTGCTGTCCTGCACACCCGTTGGGCTACGCAGGGTTCGCCGCAGAACAACGGCAACAACCACCCCATCGTCAGCGGCAAGATCGTGGGCGTGCACAACGGCGTTCTGAGCAACGACGATGCGGTGTTCTCGCACCTCGGAGCGCAGCGTCGTGCTGAGGTGGACAGCGAAGCAGCCTTCGCCCTGATCGACCAAACCGTTTACCACCCTGCCGATGTGCTGCGCTCGCTCCAAGGTCGTGCTGCGCTGGCGTGGCTGGACGCACGAGACAAGCGTGACCTGCACCTCGCTCGTGTGGACGGCAGCCCGCTCGTGCTCGGCGCAACGGCGAAGGGTTCCATCGTGTTCGCCTCCACCATGCCTCTGCTCGTGCAGGGCACGCAGCGGTCGGGCGTGGAACTGTCGTGGGTCGAAGAAGTCGAGCCGATGACCTACCTCCGTATCCGCAACGGCGATATCGCCGACTGCTTCGAGATCGGTCAGAGCAAGAAGGAGATCGCATCATGAATGTCCCCGTCATGTATCCACCCAAGGCTCTTTGGACGGTGGTGTGGGGCGGCGAAACCTTTACCGCTCCCTCCGCCTTCGACATTCTCGCCACCATCGGCGAGCGGTCACACAACCCAATGGATCACAAGCACCCGAAGCGTGGCATCGCTTATCGGCTGTTCATGCAGTATCGGGTTCTGCTCAACGACGACATGGAGGACGAGGTGTTCCTCGCCAAGTTGGCGGAATACGGCATCATCGAACTCTCCGTCACCGGACAAAAGCCGAACGACGTGCTCCAAGAAGCGTGGGATTTCTCCGCCGCATGGAACGGTGTCGAATGACCTATCTACAAGCGACCAGTCATGAGGAGGTGATTTCTATGACTACCGAAACTCTCGCATCGCAAATGAGCGAAGCCATCATCGTCCTGCTGAACGGCGACAAGGCGCAGGCAACGAAGTTGGTTGCCACCGTCCTGCAAGGACTCACCGCTCCGAGCGCAAACACGAAACCCACGGCAGCGGTTGTGCCGAAGGCGGTTGTTCCCCGTGCCCGCAAGGTGAGCCGCAAGCGTCGTCCCTACCGGGCTTTGACCGGCGCACGGCTCGATGCCTTCAACCAAAGTGTTGTCGCTGGGCAGCGCATCGCTCCGTTGGCGAAGGCGTTTGGCATCAGTGAGCCTACGGCTTACCGCTACGCCAAGCGTGCCATCGAGCACTACACGGCTCCTGCAACTCAGGAAGTCCTGATCGTCCCATAGTCCCTCCTGACTACGGGAACCGAAAGCGACGGAGGTTCGAGATGCCACTCGGCCTCCGTCGCTTGCCGTTCAAATCGACCAGACGTTGTTCTGCATCAGCCCGATGGGAGCGATGGCAGATACTCCCTGCTTCGGCTTCTTGCCCTGTAGGTTGAGTTCAGCCAACGCCCACACGAGAGCGTCCACACGGTCAGGCGATTTCGAGCCTCGCCCGCTCCCCTCTTTTGGAACCCATGTCGTCATCTGTTCCTCCAACTCGGCGAACTGCAACGGGTCGCCTACATGGTGGATGCGCCCCTGCTCGTAGAGAGCCACGATAGGTTCCGCTCGTGCCTTCTTGTTCTCGATGGCGTTGGGGCGGTGGATCGGCAAGTCGGAGCGCACTGTCCGCAAGGCCATTTCCAAAAGTTCCCGTCCGGCGTTGTTCTCAACGACGATGATGTTGGCGTTCCATTCGTCGTAGAGGTCCACGACAACCTTCACCCACCGGTCAATGGAGTTCTTGTTGGACTTGGGCGGCGTGGCATCTTGCAGGACGTAGCCGTGAGCGGTGCAGGATGGTATCACACAAGTCGAGGGCTGGTGGGGACCGGAGGCGACAACGATGATGCCCGTTTCGTCTGCGTCCTCGCCCGAGGTGATGGCAGGGTCAACACCGATGACGATTTTGGTGAACTGCTCGGGGTGTATTTCAATCATGCCGGTTCCAACATGGCTGGCTTCCAAAACTCACCACGGGCGTTGTCGATCATCTCCATCGTCCACAGCGCACCTTCCACATCGGTCAGCAGGACACCTTTGAGTTCCTGCTCGCCGATCCGTGTGCCCTCATACGAAGCGAGCACCTGCTCACGGAACGCCGGAGCGAGGTTGTCGAGGTTCTCGTAGGTCGAGCCGTTCGTGACGACCGTGGTGCGCCGCTCCATGACTTGCCGAACCAACTTGACCCGCTTCGGGGTCGTGGTCACGAGGCATCGAGGCATCTGTCCGAGGCGAAGTCCAAGCATGAGGTTGTTCCAACTCGTGTCCAAGGTGTCGCCCTTTGGAGCATCGGTCCACGCTGCCAACTCGTCGCAGTTGTGGACGAGGATGCCGCCAGCGAAGAACTCGTGTGCTCCCTCAACCGTGAGATCGTAAACTGCGCCTCTCTGCCCGTTCTGAAATACGGCGGAGACGGAGGTGCTCGTTGCTACAGGCTTTGGAGCAGAACCTCGCTCGCATACCGACGCTTTCGTAGTGAGTTCCACACTGATCGCAGACGACGGGCTGTGGCTTGCGGTTCTTCCAAAGTGCTTCGGCACCCATCTTGGCAAGACCCGGCTGAGCCGTGAAGCCACGCTCCTCCATATGGAGCCTGATGTGGTCGGCTCGCAGCATGACCCGCAGGTTGTCGGGTGTGTTGTTGGAGGGGTTGTGGTCGATGTGGTGCACGATCTCGTCAGGCGTGAGCCGCCTTCCGTTGCAGTGCTCCCACACGACGACATGAAGCAGGCTCCCTGTCCGGTCTTTGTAGTAGCCGCTTTTGGAACGGTGCCAGCGGCTTCCGTCCCACTCGATCCACGCTGCGGGTCCGTATGTGAAATCCATGCCAGCACTCTATCGCTTGGAACGATGCTCTCGGCGAGCACCCAGTCCCCATTGACCCAGACACGGTGGTTCGGGGTGCACCGCAGGACATTGCCCGACTCGGTGTGGATTTCCAGCACCTCTGCGTCAGGGTTCGTCATTGTGGCGGCGAGGACTTGCTTCCAGCCATCACGGGTGGCGACGAGATCGCCGACAACGACTTGTTCGATGGGGATTTCACCCCGAGCGGTCGTCACGAGTTCGCCTTCCAAAACACACCACGCTGCGTCGTGCTGCGGACCACGCAACTGCGAGGGGGCGGCAGCGGAGTAGGTGAACGCCTGTGCGCCGTTCGGCCAGATCAGCCGCCGCTTCGTCGGCTCGTGCTGTGGGCGCACATTGGGCGGGGAGCAGTTCATAATGCCGCTGTCCCCGTAGATCATCACATCTCGAACATCGGCAGGGGTTCGGCCTACGAGGGCGATGCGCTTGTAGCCTTGGTTCCACACCAAGTCCAAAACCCACTCCGCTCCGGCTCGTGTCTTGCCCGTCCCACGACCGCCGCTGAAAAACCATGTGAGCCACGGGCTTGTATTGGACTCGTCGGCGGGTGGTCGCTGCGGGGTTCGAGCGTGCTTGCAGAACGGCGTGTGCTGTCCGTCAATGGGGTGCTCGCACCAGTGAAATCCCACATGGGGGTTGCCGTTGCAGGTTTCACGGGCGCAGAACCACCGGCGGGGCGGGGTGCGCTCGATCTCCTCCAACTCTCGGAACACGATGGCGAGTTCCTCGGGCTTCAGCCCGGTCAGGATTTCACGACGTTGATCTTTGTTGGCACCGAGAAGGCGTTGGACGACGGGGTTCATGGCTTACGGAAGAAGGACACCAGTAAGACGAACAACACGCCGCCGCCAAAAGCCGCCGCATACTGCTTCCATTGGTCAAGGAGGAATGCTGCGATCATGGCATTATTCTACCTTCCTATAGGAAATGGATCAGTGCTTCCGCAGCCAGACTTGCTGCCCCTCGTGGAGGACCTCGTAGTATCTTCCAAAAGTCGCCAGAAAAGCGTCAATAGCAAGTTTGGGTTGGTCGGCATCTACTCCGGTTCCCGCCGACCACGAGTAGTCGTCGAAGGCAAGTATTCCACCGTGCTTCAGTCCAGCGTCAGCGTTGATCGCATCTCGGAGAACCTGATGCGAGCGATGGTCGCCGTCAATGTAGATGAAGTCGTATTCCTCAACGGGGCAGGCCATACGGAAGAAGTCGTCGGAGGTCATCTTGAACGCCGACACCTGCCCGAGGGCAAGCCAATGCTTCAATCGCTCTCGGTATTCCCGCTCTACCTCAGTGAAATCAAGGGCTTGATGCTCCGCTTCATCGCTTCCAAGCCAAGTATCTACATCGTCGAGCCGTGATCCCTCGTCAGTAAGCAGGAAAGCAAGCAACCACTCCGACGCATGACCGACATACGCCCCAACTTGCAGTGCCGTGAAATCCTTTGCCCCAAACAGGGGCGACAGTTGCTCAACAAAGGTTCCTCGAACATGATCGAACCAGTTTGGAAGTCCCATGAGGGAAGATTACCAATGTTTCACGCTCCCCGTGTGAAACAACCCCCCTATAGTCCCCGAAATAGGCTGCCAAAGTTTTGTGGGGTTGGGATTACACCACACTCAACCGTAGTTTAGTCTCCGAAACTGAGCCGTTGTGTAGTGAGGGGGTCACCCTGCGGCAAAATCCAAAAAGTCGCTTGAAATATCCTGTGGATGGTGCGCTGTGAAATCACCTCCCACCTCCTAGGGAGACAACCCACGCCTGCGTGATGCGATCCAAAGTTGTTGCAGAACTTGTGCAGAACTTGTGCATGACTTGTGCATGGCTTCGCTATAGCGTTTCGTAGATAGCGTTCCCTGTCTTATAGCACTTGTCTATGTGGAGTGAAATCCTATGGGGGGGGTATGCGTGTGTGCGTGTGCCATACAGGGGGGGGTATCTCGACCACCTGACTTGCAGCGTCCCTGTGGAGGGGCTATCATGGCAGGTATCGCATTGGCAGGGTTTCCTTGTTCCCCGGCCTGTGTGTATGCAGTGCACCGACCGCTGACGGTGACTGTGGATAGCGAGTTGCCCCCGGTCCTGTCCACCGGGGGCTTCTTGCTGTAAGGGCTAGGCTTCCAACTCTGCGTCTTGGACTACATCTGCCTCTACATAGCGTTGCTGTAGGGCTTCCAACTTCCGCATGACGCTATCGGCATCTACTTGGATCGGACCGCCCTCTGCTCCGGTGACTTCGGTGCGGACTGTCCTGCCCCACTGTGGGTTGTTGGTGCGCTCTAGATACCACGCTGCCGCCTGCCACTGTGTCGTGGATGCTGACCTGATGACCTCAACGGCGTTGATCTCTGCCCGTGCCCTCGCCTTTTCTACTTCTAGGGCGTAGTCCACAAACTGCTGTTCGTAATCGTCGTATTCACGATCCTCTGCGATGAGGTCGTTCCCTCGCTTTAGCCACACTTGGAGCGTGCTGGGGTTCAGCCCTACGGCCTTAGCGACCGTGCTCAGGTAGTTCCCTCTCCGTAGGAGGTCGGTGATGGTGGCGGTCATCTCAGGGGTCAGTAGGGTCTTGCGCCCTACACGGGGCTGCGGTGCCTCTGCTCTGGCCTTTGCTCGCTTCTCGGACACGCCTAGTGGCTTCTTCTTCGGTAGTGGGTAGGTCGTCTCAGGCACGGTTGCGGGTGCGGAGAGTGTGCACCACTTCGTCGAGCACCTGATCGGTGGTTTCAAGAGACTTGACGAGGTTGGTCACACGGTCGTATTGGGTCTTGTCGTTGTGCTCTACCAGTGCGAGGAGGGCATCGAAACGGGTGTTCAGGTGTGCGATTTCACGACGGAGTTGCTTCTTCTTCATCGCTTTGGCTCTGCGGTCGTGGAGGTGGGGTCGTCAAGGTCGCACGCCTTGGCGATGCTCTGTTTGTGCCGCCATTCCCCTGTAGGGGCGTGCTCAATGGTGGCTCCGCAGAAATGGCACTTCTCGTCAGTCATGTTCACTACTTTACCCCCGTTTCGGCGTTTAGGCTGTGGTGAGTGCGTGGGTGTTGATCTCACGGAACTCGTTCTCTGCGGCGAGGGCTTCCTCATAGGTGCTGAAATAGCCGAGGTGGTAGCGAACACCGTACATGGTCACTCTGGCGTGCCACGGTTGGATAAGTCCGGGGTGTTGCTTGGAGCGGTTAGTGGGCATTGTTCCTCATTCGTGCTGGTCGGACAGGGTTGGGGTTGGGACCGGGCTTCTTGCGGGGGTTTGCAGCGTCGAAGGCGGCTTCTACGGCTCGTGCTTCCTCTGCGGTGGCGTAGTAGCCCAAAGTGATGTATCCGCCTCTGTAGCGGCGGGCTACGAACGGCTTGCGGACTTTTGGAGTGGTCGGATCAGCCTTTTGCCGGTTGTTGTTGATGGCGGCGGGGTAGATGGCGGCATACGCCTGTTCTTCGTCCCACGCTTCGTCGTAAGTGCTGAAATGTCCGAGGTAGGTGCTCTGTCCGCCACGCTTCACTCTGGCGACCCACGGCTTTGCCTTGTTTGGTTGGTGGGAGGGCATGGTGGATACCTTAGCCAAAGTGGGGTTGTGCGGTCAAGTTTCGATGCGGAAGAACTTGGCTTGCGCCTTTGGAACGCTGATGAACTCCTCGCCCTGTGTGTAGATCGTCTCTTTGACGACTTTCTGGGCTTGGACGATGATTTCACCACTAATGGCGAGGGCGATGGTGCGGTCGTGGTTCAGCATGACGAAATGGGTGTTTTGGATAGGTGCGGCGGCCTCATCCGTGAACTTCGCCTTGCGCCCGGCAAAGTGAACAGTGCTATACGGGAAATGGGTGCCTTTCCAGTTGTGTTTCACCTCCACCTCAAAGGCATACGGCTGCCCATCACGCTCGGCGAGAACGTCGATCCCGTATTGGTCGGGGTTCACACGGGGGTTGTGAAATCGGTGGTTGGCGAGGTAGGCGATCAGTTGGTCTTTTGCGCTGTCGTCGTTGTCGTAGAGGGTTTGGCTGAACGGCTTACGGCTAGACATTTGGAGCCTCGTAGTCATCGCAGGGGGTGGTAATGGTCTTATCGAGGGCGCAGTAGTCGCAACCGCCGAAAGGGTGTGCTTCCTTAGCGTGTCCGCAGTAGCCGCATGGATCGCTCACCGTTTCCATCGTTCCATTTCAGCATCGTTGCTCTCTTGTTGTTGCGCCATAGCGTTGCCGAGGGCTTCCAAACAGTCCCACCAGCCTTCGCAGTAGCCCTTATAGTGGTCGCTCGCCGGTTCCCCGATAGTGTCGGGTGGTTCGGGCTTGTTGGCGAGGACACGCTCGTAGATAAGGTCTAGGAGCAACTTCTCCTGCCGGTTGATGTTGGCGATGATTTCTCGGCTCATTTTCCACCTTCCTTGGACAAAGTTGTTCCTGTAGGGGTAAGTTTCTCCCCGCACAGTGGGCAGTAGGTGTAGTCGATCCATTGGAAGTCGGGATTGGCTGCGCTCGGCAAGATTTCACTACCGACGATGTGCTTGCACGGGGGCGGCGTAGCGACTAACTCTGCTTCCACCCAAGCGTCATCACGGCCTTTGCTGTCCACAACCGTGTACACGGTGTCCACTTGGGTCACGGTGAGGTCGCCCAACTCAGGGTTCCCGATGAGCCGAACCTTGTCGCCCACCTTGAACTTCGGCGGCTGGAATGTATGGCTGGCAATAGTATGTGGCGGCATAACATCCTCGGTTGGCTCGGTGGTGGAAACTGCTTCGGCTAAACGCTCCCCATACAGGTCGTCCTCGCCGATCATGTCTTGGAGTGCCACTCGGTAGCCGTGTGCGTAGGCGGAACCGTATTCGCTAGGCGTGACCTCTTTGAGCATGAACCGAGCGTTGTCCACGAGGTCGTCGTAGAGGTTGAGTGCGTGGATCGTGTCGCAGGGCCAACCGTGCATACAGGAACGACACCACGGGCCAACCTTGCTCTCAAGGCACCGATGCTTGTATCGCAGGGCATCTCGCTCTTGCTGGTTCATAGTTTCTCTCCTGTCCATTCCAAATACTTGTTGAGGATGGTCAATGGCTCAAAGTGGTCGCTGCCATCTGGCAATACCCACGACCACTGGGACTGAGTTGCAATCACCCGACCAGTTTGTTCTCCAGCGAAGTGAGTGAACGTCACAACATCGCCCACCATTGGGTTATAGACCCCTGATGCCCTCATAGTTTCTCTCCACACTTAGGGCAGTAGGTGAAGTGCAGCCAGACGTTGATGCCTTCGGTGGTGTGAGGGATTTCGCCACCTTCTACGTGGTCGCATACTTCACGAGTGGTGGATACTTCGCTGCCGTGGTGAACTTCAGCCTCCCAAGCATCTAGCACACAGATGACAGCGCACTCTGGGTGCCACTTGTAGCAATCAAGGAAGTGAGTCCGGTGTTGCCGGAAACTTTCCCAATGCACTCTCAGGTCGTCTCGCTCTTGCTGGTTCATAACTTGCCTCCGAACAGCATTCGAGTATGACGAGCAGCCGTAGTCAATGCAGGGTCGGTTTTGTTACCCTTCTGACGCTCGGCGTAGGCCTCTCGGCGCTCCATCTCCTCGTCGTGGCTCTCAATGGCTCGCTCAATGCTGGCGGCGAGTGCTGCGTCCTCGTTGGTGTTGGTCGCTGCTGGCAAGTCGTCGT
>Ga0207958_1000120_pt1 | contig 27838 bp, 34 predicted proteins | sample CryBogCBH27Jul07_FD_184606 | JGI IMG/M metagenome (GOLD analysis project Ga0207958, IMG submission 184606) | Freshwater microbial communities from Crystal Bog, Wisconsin, USA - CBH27Jul07 (SPAdes) (version 2) | ecosystem: Environmental > Aquatic > Freshwater > Lake | place: Crystal Bog... | reverse complement strand
CGAAGGTGACTTCAACTATACATACGAGATTTTTGATTCTTGGATTATGGACCAAGTTGGTTCCGGTAACCAGATCTACTTCTTGAATGAAGAAGTTCTACAATGGGGTTCATTGCGTGATTTAGGTCCTAACAACGAAGTATTCAGTAATGCTGACGCTTCATTAGACCAGTTCATCCTTGAAGGTACATTAATTGTACGTAACCCAGCAGGTGTTGCGGCATTACACGACATTTCTGCAAGTGGTCAATCAGTTGCGTTTGGTAGTAACAACGGTGGTGCTTCAAGCATTATCGGTGGTACACGTCCAGCAGGCAACGTTGTACGCTTAAATGCTTGGGATGCACAATCATTCTAATCTAATACTTTAGTATAATTAGAATCGGAAAGGGACCCTTAGGTCCCTTTTTGTTTGACGCTAAATAGTATTATGAATAATAACAATGAATTTGATAGATATCAGGACAAGTCTTACTTAGCAGATGATGAACCTGAACACGATGAACGTGCTTTCCGCCAAGATTCGGGTGGTTTAGCCACAGCAGACAATGGAATAGCAGATCGCTTATTACAAAACGATAAGTTGTATGCGGCTATGAAGGGCGATTGGAAACGTGAAGCCTGGAATGGTAGTAAGAATATTAAAATAACTACAGGCCGTGAAGGTGGTAAGTTCTTTATTAATCGCGAACAATTCAACGTTGAATATATTCGCGAACAATGCCAAGAATATCGCAAACGTGCCGAAGCAGGTTATATGGATCCATTAGCACCTTTAATGCCAGATGGCAAAATTGGTTATAAGTGGATGGAGATTCCCGACGTTATTGCTATTGATATTAGCAATAACTATTTTGGTGGTATGAGTTGGCATACTATTAAACGTGATAAGACTTTGAAAGCACAATTTTATAAGGTAGTACAACAAGAGTATAATGATTTTGTTTGCTATCCAGGTGGTAAGTTACCAATTCCAATTGATGTACCGTATCCAACACGTGTAGATCAAACCAGATTTTTTAGTGGTGCCAATTATGTGGCTCCCAAACCTTAAGGACGTATTATGTCAACAATGATTCCAGACGCAAATAGCCTGGTTACTTATATAGAAAGTTTTACAGGTAGTAAGAATGATCAAGAAATCAAGGAATGTATCTTCCTTGCTGAAATGATGATGCGTAACATCGAGTTACCAGCCTTGCGTACAAGTCCTTGGACTACTATTGGAACAGCCAACACATATGGTCAAGTTCCAATTCCATCGGATATGAATCGTCCAATTTTATTCTTTAATCAAGGTTCAGGCGGCACAAGTCCTAATCCAAACGGAGCAGGTCCTTGGATTGTTTATGATCGTATCGGTGATCGTGATATGATTACAGAAAGTCTAAATCAAAATTTATTCTTAGCACCATATAATACTCCACAAGTATATCGTGGCAAGTTTAGTGAAGTTGGACAATTTTATGAATTCCTTCCACAACTGGCCGCAGGCGCACAAATCAATTTGTATTATTTCCAAACGTGGCCTTTGTTGTTTGCATTAGAATCTGATGGTTCTACTGTGTTAAACAACGTAGTCCTTCAATCATTTCCAGAAGGATATATCTATGGCACACTACACAACTACTACTATAAACGTAAGATGAGTGATGATGCTGACAAATGGTTAGCCAAATTTAATCTTGCTTGGGATACTGTTGAAGATCAGAATAACAAAGGTAAATGGTCGGGTGGTCATAATAAATTGACTTCAGTATTCCAACCACGCAAAGACCAACGCTTTGGCACAAGATAATTAAGGACAAACAAGATGTCAGGAAACGTATCCGTAAGTAATACAACAGGTTTATATGGCGTAACAAGTAATGTTGCGATTGTAAACTCAGCACAACAACTATTAAATTTATTAGCAAATAACACCAGTGTTACTTGGGCATTGACCAGCGATGGTTTGGATGTACAAGGTTTTGCTACAGGCTTGCAAGGAGCCACTGGAGCAACAGGACCTACAGGTGCTACTGGACCTACAGGAGCAACAGGTCCACAAGGAGCAAGTGGAGCAACAGGCCCAGCGGGTGCAACAGGTCCACAAGGAAACACAGGTGCTACCGGAGCAAGCGGAGCAATTGGAGCAAGTGGTGCTTCTGGTGCGTCGGGTGCAAGTGGCCCAGCAGGTGCTTCGGGAGCAAGTGGTAGTATTGGTGCAACAGGTGCGTCAGGAGCAACAGGAGCAACAGGTCCAATTGGAGCAACAGGCCCACAAGGAGCAAGCGGAGCGTCAGGAACAGCAGGAGCAAGCGGAGCCACTGGAGCAAGTGGTAGTGTTGGTGCTACAGGTGCTACTGGAAGTCAAGGACCACAAGGTATTACTGGAGCAACAGGCCCGGCAGGTGTTGATGGAGCCACTGGAGCAACAGGCCCAGCAGGTGCAACAGGAGCAAGCGGTATAGTTGGAGCAACAGGTGCAACAGGAGCCACGGGTGCTACCGGAGCAACAGGTGCAACAGGAGCCACGGGTGCTGGAGCAACAGGTGCAACAGGACCAGTTGGAGCAACAGGAGCAACAGGTCCACAAGGTACAAGTATTGTTATTATTGGTAGTATTTCTACAGTTGGTTCAAATCCTCAGGCCGCATTATCTGCCGCTTTCCCAGGTGCTGTAAACGGTAACGGTGTTATTGCTTTAGACACAGGTGCTTTATGGATTTTAAGTATATCAACTTGGGTTGATGCAGGTCCTATTGTTGGTCCTACAGGAGCCACAGGTGCCACTGGAGTCACAGGTGCCACTGGAGCCACAGGTGCTACAGGTATTACAGGTAATGTTGGAGCAACAGGTGCAACAGGTATTGGTGCAACAGGTGCAACAGGTGCCACTGGTCCAACAGGAGCCACAGGAGCCACAGGTGTTGATGGTGCCACTGGTCCACAAGGAAGTACAGGTTTACAAGGACCAATTGGTGCTACTGGTGCTACTGGTGTTAAAGGCGATACTGGTTCTACTGGACCAGTTGGAGCAACAGGACCTACAGGTGCCACTGGTCCTACAGGATTAACAGGAAGTACTGGTGCCACAGGCCCAATAGGTGCCACTGGCCCAATCGGAGCAACAGGCGTAACAGGAGCAACAGGATCAACAGGTCCTACAGGTGCTACTGGTCCTCAAGGCATACAAGGAAATGTTGGTGCCACAGGTGCTACTGGCGTTCAAGGAAACGTTGGAGCAACAGGTGCTACTGGTCCACAAGGAAACACTGGAGATACTGGAGCCACGGGTGCAACTGGCCCTACAGGTGCTACAGGTCCTATTGGTGCTACAGGAAGTACCGGACCTATAGGTGCCACTGGTCCTATTGGTGCTACTGGTGTTCAGGGCAACGTTGGAGCAACTGGTGCAACTGGAGCAAGTGGAGCCGTTGGAGCAACTGGTGCACAAGGAAATACAGGAGCAACAGGTGCCACTGGCCCTACAGGTGCTACTGGTGCTACTGGTGTAAGCATTACAAACGTAGCAACAAATGGTAGTATTGATTCAATTCCATCGGGTAATTTGGCAGTAGCATTATCAAATTCTACTACTATCGATGCGGGATATGTTATTGGATCACAAGGAGCCACTGGAGCAACTGGAGCAACTGGTCCTACAGGTGCTACTGGCCCTACTGGTGCTACAGGTGCTACTGGAGCAACAGGTGTTGGAACAAGTTATACTAACGCTAACGTAGCCGCATATTTGCCAACCTATGGTGGACAATTTGAAGCCAACTTAGTTACAGTTGACAATATTGGTGTTGCTGGAACAGCATCAACTACATTAACTCCTGGTACTATTGCTGTAAGTCAAGGTAGTGTAGCCGGTGGTTTAGCATTTACAGTTAATAACAGTACAGGTGTGTCAGTCAGTGGCGGTGCAGGTAATATCTTATCTGTAACAGGAACTACAAATACAACAGGCACAGCCTATGCTGGAAACTTTAATACTTCAGGTAGTGTAACTACAGCCGGCGGAGTATTCTGGGCCAACGGTGCTGTATACTCTCCTCCTGCTACACCATTTACTGGCAACTTAGCAGGTAATATATTGTATGATGGTATCAGCGAACGCATCTTTGCCAATGCTTTCCCATTAAGTACACCTGATAGTTCAATACCTAATAACAACTATAGCACTTATGCAATTTATAAACCAGTCTACACTAATAGTCAAGTACAACAACCTCCATTGGCCAATGCTACTGTAGGTGGTGCTACTATTAACGCTATTTCAGCACAGACTCTTGGACTTGTTCAGTCTGGCAACGTAGCATTACAATCTGGTTATGGTTTTGGTTCACAAAACCGTAATACCATTGGTGCTATCTTTACCACAGCATTTACTCCAGTAACAGCCAATGGTATGAGTAACAATGACCGCGTTCGCGGATTGAGTGGTGCTGTTGATATCAACTTAGGTGGTAAAACTTGGGGCACAATGGGCACAGGTAGCCAAAATAGTACAACATTATCAGGTCTAAATGGTTTTGTAAACATCAACCAAACAGGTAGTGCTGGACCAGCAGTAGGTGGTGCATTGGGCGTACAGATTACTCCAACGATTGGTTCAGGACAATATGCTAACGTTCAATATTCTACTGGTGTGTTGGCCTTTACTACACTTAATGCTACAGCCGGCGCCGCCGCACAAGCCAACATAGTATATGCACGTGGTATGGCTCCGCTTATTTCTGGTATGTCAGCAAACTTAACTGTACAATATGCTGTTGGTTTACATACCTATAGTGGTTGGGCAGGTTCTGGTGCTGTTGGAACAACAAGTAACCCTATATTAGGTCGTTATGCGTTATTAAATGAAGATGCTGGCACAAGTATTACAACAAATGGTAACATTAGTGTAGGCGGCAACATTAGTCTAGGTAATGGTATAATGGTTAGTTACCGAGACAAAATACAAAGTCTCGGAACTACTTCGGGTAGTATTACTTTAGATGGTACAGTAGCACCAAGTTGGTCTATTACATTAAATGGTGGTTTAACATTAGGTACAAGTACATTTACCAACTATGCTACAGGATCAAGTGTAACACTAATTATTACACAAGATGGCACAGGTAATAGACAATTGACCAGCACAGGTATTAAATGGGCCGGTGGAAATAATACGTTAAGTGTGCCAGCAGGTTCTGTAGATATTGCCAACTTCTATTATGATGGTTCTACTTGGTATGGAAGTTTAGTAAAAGGATACGTATAATGTTTGGCGGCCAACGTCAGAGTTGGGCAGACAGTACTCTTACTACAAGTAATCAGTACTGGATTTCTGCACCTTATGTTTGGAATAATGGTACTAATTGGTTTGAAGTAGAAACACCAAGTATTGTTGATGCCGCAGGTAATGTTTTTATTGCCGGATATGGTACAAATAGCCAAGGTAGTATTATTAAATTAGCCCCCAATGGTACTCCATATTATGGTATATACAATAATATTACCACAGACGATCATGGTAGTATAGAAGGTATGGCAGTAACCGTTGGCGGTGGTACTTTGTTTGCTGTTGGGTGTGATGGTAAACCAAATAGCCCTGGCGGATCAGTGCTGTATAAATTTAATGCATCAACAGGTGCAATAGTTTCTACATACAGCCTAACGCCAATGTATGCACAACAAAATGGTGGAACATTTAGTACTCCGCATTTGACCATAAGTCCAAGCAGTGGCATTGCTGTAATAGGCACCGATTCTTCAGCAACACAAAAAGGTATTATTGCCGCGTTTGATACTAATTTAAGTTTGTTATGGGCTCGACAATTATCTATAGTTGGACTTAGCATAACCCCCGAAGGCGGAATCTATGATAGTAATTCTAATTTATATGTCTATGGATCAATAAATGATACTAAGGATACAGGATTTTTATTAAAATATAATAGCACAGGAATACTACAATGGCAACGCTTTATCTCTGGCCCAACTGATGATTATGGTACTAGTGCAGGTTCAAATATTACAATAGACAGTTCCAACAACATTTATATAGTTGCTAATCCAGCACCTGGTGATACAGCCAGTCCGGTAATGAAATATGATACCAATGGTACTCTTTTAAGTGCATATGGTATGAGTATAAGCACTCCATCTGGTAATACATTTTTTACTCCATACGGTATCAACTATGATGGTACTGGTAATTTATTTGTTGGTGGAACATTTTATCATCAAGAGGATGTTGGACAACCATTTTCTTGGGGTGTGTTTACATCAAAGTTATCAACTAGTGGAACCAGTATATGGAACAATGCTTTAACTTTTGGTAATGATAACATTACGTATTATACTACATTTTCACAATGTTTACGTATTTCTACATTAAATCAAACATATTACACAACAGTATTGCAAGAATTAAGTAATGGTGCACCACACAATTCTTATGTTACATCATTTCCAACTGATGGAACATTGACAAATAGTTACGCTGTAGGAAATGTTACTTTAAATTATTTTACATTAAGTAATGTTTCTATTACATCTAATACCGCATCTAACGTTGCAGGTAATCTAGCCAACACAAGTGCAACAATGACCGTAACAAGTAATAATGCAGTTACCTGGACATCATTTACTCCAGTAATAACAGAGAATTATATAGGAAAAGTATAATGGCCGTAAATCCAATCAAAACCCCTTTTACAAATATGAGTTTTACTCCTGACGTACCATCGAGTGCGTTAAGTGCCAACGAATATAATGCCGGTTATAATGTAGAAACAGATGTTCGCTCAATTAAAAGTGTAGCAGGTGATCAATATATTTTAAGCACTATACCTGGACGTATCATTTATATAACAGGTGGATTCCGCACAGGTACTACTTGGTATTATGTTGTAGCAACAGACCAAGGCAAGTGGTATGCTATCGATGATGCTGGATTTACTGATGTAACTCCAACACAAGGATTTGATGGTTCAGGATACACCACAGTATTACCAATCACTGAAGCCTGGAACGGCACAGTATTGTTTATCAACGATACAAAAAATGCTCCTATGTATTTGTTGCCAGCAGATCAAGCAGGCGGCAGTCGTTTCCAATTATACAGTCAATTTGGTGGTAGCATTGCAACCACAGCCGCTACTGGCGATGGTACTACAGTAACATTATCATTTACTTCTATTGGTTATGTTCCATTTAACATAGGTGATACGATTGTAGTTTCTGGTTTAACTCCTACACAATATAATGGTACATACAATGTTACAGCATCAACAGCAACATCAGTAAGTTATCTAAGTACAGCAACAGGAGTACAAACAGTAGCAGGTGCTATTAGTCCCGGTGGATATATTTGGAACTACTACAGCGACTGGTCTAAACTACGTGCTGGATTCCAACGCATTTACAGTAGTCCAAACGTAGGTTCATTGTTGGTTGCTGGTAACTTAACCGCAGATATTATATCTACAGGTACTACACAAAACTATCCTAACACAGTACGTTGGTCACAGGCATTTGGTCAAAATTCAGGTCCAACAACTTGGGCACCAACAGCGTTTAACGTAGCCAACGAATTAGAAGTTCCTGTTCGTGGTCCTGTTATTGATGGTTTTCCATTGATGGGCAACTTCTATGTTTGTAGTTATTGGGACACAGTAATCTTTAGTCCTATTGCTTATCAATCTGGATCAACTCCAGTATTTGGTATTAAACTAATCAGTCAAGGTCGTGGTCTAATTAATGAAAACTGTTATGCTGTTGTTGACAATGTGGCCTATGGTGTGGATGCACGTGATATATGGACATTCGATGGCGGAACATTTAAAGCCATTGGTGATCAACGTGTTAAGAATTGGTTCTATTCAAATCTAAATCCTGCTTATACAAATCAAGTATTTGTACGTCATAATACTAAGAAATATCAAATTGAAATTTATTATCCAGACTTAAACAGTACTGGTACTTGTAATCAAATGTTAGCCTATCGTTATGATTTAGATGTATGGCAACCTCCACGTCAAGTTACTAAAGCAACTATGGCAGTAGAAGGTCCACAGTTTACAGGCAATACATTTAACTTGGCCAGTCGTACTATTACATATAGTAGTTTCCAAAGCAATGTGCAATTGGTACAAAAAGATTATGGAACAAGTTTCTTAGGCAACACAGCAATATCAAGTTTATTCCAACGTGATAATATTTCGTTTGGTCAACCTTATAGTGCAAGTGTGCAGGTTCATCGCGTGTATCCAGAAGTATATGGTACAGGTAATATTACGGTTACTGTAGGTGGTTCAGACGCTGTTGCTGATCCAGTGGTGTATAGTGCTAATGTTGTTATGCCGATTGTAACAAGTGATCCTTGGGTTCAAATCGACCAGAATGAAGCACGTGTAAATACATTACAGGTTCAAGGCAATAGTGCCGTCGATACGTGGCAGATGAGTGCCGCGAATTGGCAAGTAACCATTGTACAGGAAACTCGTTAATGTCAACATTTGGATTAGATACTACCTCAACTACCCAAAATATTATTGATGCAATTAACTATGCAGTCAGTAATTTGGGTCAAGGTGGTACCGCCAGTTTTAATGGTAATGTCTTAACGGCTAATACAGCCACAGGACAAATTACTACAACCACAACCAATGCCGCTGGATATAGTAATACCAGCGTTATTAGTTACTTGTATCAATTTATGGATGTCAAGTATGCTAACACAGCCACTGGCGGTGGTTTTACCAGCAATTGCCGTAATACACAATATTTTGGTTTATACAATACCAACAGTACAACTATTGATACAAATCCATCAGATTATATTTGGTATCAGGTTACTGGCGGATTTGGCACAACAAAAAGTCTATGGTATCAAACAACAGGTGGACGCCAGGTTGCTTTCTTTGCCGGTAATGCCGCACCTGCACCAAATTACATTCCAGTACCGGATAATACTCCATTAAACTTGGATTCGATTACCAGTGTACAAAACAATCAGATTGTTAACGTAAATGCTTATTATCAGGCCAACACCGCACCAGCAACACCAAGCGGTGGCACCTACAACTTTAGTACATTTACATTAACACCGCCCTCAGGATGGTCGGCTTCAATTCCATCAACTAACAGCAATACCACAGTATATGTTAGTCAGGCCGCTTTCGTTGGTAATAGTATATCAACAGTAGGCCCAAGTACATTATGGACTACACCAGCCGCGTATATACAGCAGTTCCAGGGCAATACAGGTCCAGCAGGTCAGCGTGGATTCATACCAATGGGCTATGTTATCTGTTCAACAGATCCTGCTACATTTAGTAATCCAACAGATTATAGTAATGCTTTTGCCGCGGCACGTACAAATGCAAGTCCTCCAATTGGTTTAGGCTTTGCTCCAATTGCCAATGACACAGCACAGTTCTTTTATGCTAACTTGTTCTCTGGTGTTAACACAACAACAGTACGTCAATTCAATGGTAACATTTGGATCAACGTAGATGCACAGGTTATCTCAGGTGGTTTGTTTGTTCCTGGAACAATTACAGCCAATACACTTAATGCCAATCAAGTTTATGCACTAACATTAACAGGTGGTAATGTTACTCCGGGCATTAACAGTGGATACGGTTATTGGTTGACAGCCAACGTAGGTAATGCTTACTTTGGTGGTGCAGTTGCAATCGGTAATCAATTGTCTGTTGGACAAAACGCACAAATTGGTGCTAATTTAAATGTTGGTATTAATACTACTATTGGTGCTAATGCTACCATTGGTGATAGTTTAAGTGTTGCTAACAATGCTACAATCGGTAATAACTTATCAGTAGGTACCAATGCTACTATCGGTGGTGTTATTATTGGCGGAGCACTTGCCGCAGGTACTGTTGGTAATACACAAATAATTGCCAATAGTCTTAATGGTAACTTTGCGATCCTTGATGGATCTATTGGCACTACAAAAATTGGTAGCAATGCAATTAGCACTGGACAAATTCAAGCCAATGCAATCACAGCAGGACAAATATCAGCAGGTAGTATCTACGCAGGTGCTATACAGGCCAATGCTGTTACATCTGATACTATTGCGGCTAACTCAATTACTACAGGTAAGATTGCGGCCAATGCAATTACCGGTAATACTATACAGGCAAATACAATTCAAGGTACGAGTATTGTTGCTGGATCAATTACAAGTACACAACTGTCGGCCAATATTATTATCTCAGGTAATATTATTTCATTTGGTCAAACAATTGAATCTCCGACAGGTACAGGTTATTGGTTAGACTATACTAATGGTAATGTTTACTTTGGTGGTAATACTGTTATTGGCAATAGTTTAAAAATTGGTAATAATCCAAACATTGGTACAGGCTTAACAGTTGGTGCCAGTGCTGTCATTGGAAACAATTTAACAGTAGGTCAAAACGCACAGATTGGTGCTAATTTAAATGTTGGAACAAATGCTGTAGTAGGAAATAATTTAACTGTAGGACAAAACGCACAAATTGGTGCTAACTTAAATGTTGGTAGTAGTTTGAAGGTAGGAACGTTTGCTACTATCGGGAGTAATTTAACTGTACAAGACAATGCTACTATTGGTAACAATTTATCAGTAGGTACCAATGCTACTATTGGCGGAGTTATTATTGGCGGAGTTATTGCCGCCAATCAAGTAGGCGACACACAAATTGGTACTAACACTATCAGTGGTGGTAAGATTACCGCAGGATCAATTGGTACAACCCAAATTGGTAGCAATGCTATCACAACAAGTTTAATTGCCGCTAACGCCATTACTGCAGGACAAATTGCCGCCGGTAGTATCTATGCTGGAGCAATACAAGCCAATGCAGTCACAGCAGGAACTATTGCCGCTAATGCAGTCACAGCAGGAACTATTGCCGCTGGTTCTGTTACAGCAGGTAGTTTAGCCGCAGGTGCTATTATTGCTGGTACAATTGGTGCTAACGCTGTTGTTGCTGGAACTATTGCGGCCAATGCCATTAGTTCTTACAGTATTCAAGCCAATGCTATTGTTGCTGGAACTATTGCGGCTAATGCTATTAGTGCTTACAGTATGCAGGCTAATAGTATTACTGGTAATAACATTCAAACCAATACTATTACAACAACTAATTTAGTGTTTAATAGTGCAACTGGTTATGTAAGTTTAGGTCCATTATACACAGGAAACTATCCAGTACCATTTTACAATTTACCTGGACAAGGCGCAATTGGTAGTAGCAATTATCTGTGGCCATATTATACTCGTGGATTTGCACAAGGTTACGGATTAAGTTTTGTTCCCGACTTCTCAGGAAATACAGTAACCAACCAACGATTAATTCTTGATTATAGTGCATCAATCTTTAGTGCTAATGCCGCAAACGTTGTTGAATTATGGAAATCGGGCGGCAGTAGTTACTATAATGAAAATTATCTATGTATTAGATGTAATCCACCAGTGGGTACAGCATTACCTAATGACGTCTTTTATATGAGTGGTGTTAATGGATATATTGGGTATAGTTTTGGTGGAGCCGCTCCGGGAACTTGGATTACAGAAAGAACAATATCAAGTTTAGCCGGCTATAATAATTCTATGCCATTAGAATCTTGTATTGGATTTTATTCAGGTAGTACTAATACCGAAGTATATACTACAATCAGTGGTATTGAATTTGCTATTAATGGAAATACTCAAACAGTTTCCACAGGCGGAAATGTGGCAAACGTGGCTACACAATATGGTTCAGCAATATCTATTGGATTGTCTGCGGCTTCAGGAATTCCACAGACTCTTACTGTAGGACAAAATGGTGCCGTTTATCAAATTTATGATACAGGTATATTCCAAACACCACAGGCATTAGAATCTACAGGAATTGTTTCAACCTTGTTTGGAATTGATTTTGGTCAAGGCCCATTGAATACTACTTCTTCAAATGTTCCGGCTGTTGCAGTAGGTTCAAATGGAACAATATTACGAAACACTTATACAAAAGCATCACAACAGGCAACGGGAACAGGCTGGATACAAAAAAACTCTGGTATCATAACAAACTTAAATGCTGTTCGATCAAACTGGAGTTCATTTACTGACACAGCAACTCAATGGGTTGCAGTTGGTGATATGGGTGTGATTTTATATAGTTCTGACGGTAATACCTGGACACAAGCAGTAAGTCCAACAACTCAACAGTTGTTAGGAGTAACATATGGTAATGGACGTTGGGTTGCAGTTGGTGCATTAAGTACTATTGTTTATTCATCAGATGGTATTAATTGGACAGCAACACAAGGACCTAAAGGTAATAACAACGTTTATAGAACTTTAAATTCAGTAACATATGGACAACAAAATAATTATTTTGTTGCTTCTGGCGAAGCGATTGTTATGCGAGCAAGTGCCGCATCTGCACCAACAACCTGGAGTACATCATATGATGCAGGTGTAAGTACCCAAAGTAACTATACCTTATTAGTTTCATATGGTGCCAATGGTGCTAACGTTGCTAACATTACATTACCTGCATCTACACAATTATTAGGTACAACACAAAACATTAGTGGTCAATATGTTGATTATAATTTTACAGCAAACACCACTGTAACATATTATTTGGTTATGGGTAATTTAACTGGTAATTCGGTAACTGCTAATAATCCAACTTTACAGATAACAGAATTTAAGCGATAAATACACTATGTCAAAATCTTACAGCCGAAGAGAACTTTACGCATTAGGTGAGCCATTAGGCACCAGTGCTACACAGACTAAAATTGGTGGTGGCCGAATTTATGGCGGTGGTGGTGGCGGTGGGTTCTTCGACAGCGTTAGTCACGTATTAGGAACAGATGGTTCAGGTGGTGGTATCCTTGGTGCTGTTGAAAGTATTCCACAAGTTATTGGCGGAGCACTTGCCGACGTAGATAAAACCGTACATAATGTCATTCCTGGTGGTTGGGCCACTGTGGGTGCCGCGGCACTTATGGCATATGGTATCTATGATCCAACACTATTGGCTGAAGCCGATGCAGGTACATTAACAACAACAGAATTAAGTGATGCTGGATATAATGCTACTCAAGTAGCAGAGGGTGTTAGTCAAGCCGCCAGCGATGCAGGTTTTGCATCAACAGCAGAATACGATACAGCATTGGCAAATGGATTTAGTAATGCAACAGAATATGCTAATGCTACCAGTGCTGGATTTACCAATGCCAGTGAATATGCCAATGCTACATTAAATGGATTTACCAATGCGGCTGAATACAATACAGCCACAGCCGCTGGTTTCGGTGATGCTGGTACATTCCAAGCGGCAAGCAATTTAGGTTATACTACCGCAGGTGAATATTCAGCAGGTGAAGCCGGAGGCTTTGCCAATGCCGCAGAATATACTACAGCATCGAGTCAAGGCTTTACTGATGCGGCCACTTATAATACAGCCAATAGTTTAGGTTATAATAGTGCTAATGAATTTGCCGCAGGTCAAGCAGGTGGATTTGAAAATGCCGCACAATACACAGAAGCCACTGGACACGGATTTGATACATTAGGTGGATATCAGCAAGCCGCGGCCAATGCAGGCTTTAGTGATACAAGTACCTTTAATACAGCATTAAACGCAGGCTTCTCAGATGCTCCAACATACGAAACAGCAACCAATTTAGGTTATAAAACCGCCAGTGATTATTCCGCAGGTGAATTAGGTGGTTATGCCAATGCCAATGATTTTGAAACAGCAAGTAATTTGGGTTATGCTGATAATGCACAATATCAAGTAGGTCTCAAAGGCGGTTATGCCAATGCCGACGAGATGATGACAGCAATGACCGATGCTGGCTTTAGCGACCCAGAAACTTTTGGTAATGCTATTGATGCAGGATTTGGTCCAGGAGTTGGTGCCACAGCCGCAGACTATGCAACAAGTTTAGAATCTGGATTAAGTGATTGGTCACAGTATGCAGCCGCAGTTGCCGCAGGGTTAATTATTCCAGGTTTAATACATCCGGTACAGCCAGGTACAACAGGTGGTGGTTATGCTGGTGAAAGTCCTTGGACTTGGGGAAGTGCTCCAGCAACAAAGTATCCAGGTGCTAATCCGGGCCTATTAGAAGGACAAGTTACTCCTTATTATACCGGAGATACATCACCAGATCAAAGCCAATATTACTGGGGACTACATCAACCTTTGACCAGCACACAAAATATTGGTCAGCAATGGAACACAATACCTAATGCTCCAGCAACACCTTGGGGAACAGCCACAAGTGCAGTTGGCGGAACAGAACAATTAAATATTCCGCAGTTTGTACAAAATACAATACAAACCCCGGGCTACCAAGCAGGTTTTGGACACGCACCACAACCAGTTAATCCTGCACAAGCACCTGCTTATATTCCACCTACCCCACAAGAAACAACTGGTGAGGATATTCCACTTGCACCAATTGCACCAGAGTTTGGAGGACCAAGTCAAAGTCCATTCCAATACATACCAGCGGCATTACAAACAACAACCGGATTAGCAGGCGGAGCACCCCAGGGTATTCCGGGCCACTAATCTAAAGGGTTAAATACACTATATGAATAAATTCGGAGATAACAAATGAGCGGTGGAAAATCAGGTGGTACAACCACATCAATACCAGCATTAAGCCCAGAACAAAATGCAATGATTGCGGCACAAACTGGCTTATATACTGGCACAGTTGGACCAGCATATCAACAAGCAGTACAAGGTGCAACAAACCTATATAACACTACCTCTACTGGCGTTACTAATGCCGCACAGAATTTAGCAGGTACTGCCGCACAAGCACAAAACGTTCTTGGTGGTACAGGCGAAAGTGCTTTACAAACAGGTATTAGCGGATTAGAAAACTTATATAGTCCGCAATATGAACAACAACAATTACAAGCCGCATTGTATCCAGCACAAGCACAGTACTCACAAAACTTGGCCGGACAACAGGCACAATTTGGTGGCGCTGGTGAATTAGGATCTGCACGTCAAGCAATGGCTGGACAGCAATTAGCAGGCCAAACACAAGCCGCACAACAACAAGCGGCCGCTACAGTAGAAAACAATATTGCACAACAACGTGCCCAGGCTGGTAGCAATTTAATTAGTGCTGGTCAAGGCGGATTAAATCAAGCAGTTAATGCGGCAACACAAGGTGTTACAGCCGCAATGGCTCCACAGCAGTTATATAACCAATACGCAAGTGTATTGTTTGGAACACCAAGTGCCAGTTATGTTCCTAACTTTAGTGGCACACAAGGACAAACAACAACGCAAAATGCCAGCCAACTTGGCTTTAGTCTATAAGGATTGATATGCCAACATTAAGCGAAATCGGTAATTTCTTTGAAGATCCAATGGGATCAATTGCTAACGTAAAAGTTGGTGGTAGTCAGGTTGCGGCTCCTGTTGCACCTACTCCACAAGCAAATGGTTATCAATACCAAGGAGCCGCACCAGCGGCACCAATCCCACAGGCTCCGCAAGCAGTTGCTCCACAGGCTCAACCTATTGCGCCAGCCGCACAAATGGCTCCACAACCAGTTGCTCCACAAGGACAACCACAGCCATTAATTCCGGGTATGCAACCACAACCTATGACTATACCTCAAGCAGGTGCAGTTAATCAAGGTGCGGTAACTCCAGCAGTACAAAATATTCCAGTTGCTCCCGAAGCACCAATTTTGCGTCAAGCAGAACCAACTGCTGAAGCAGGTCCAGTTAATCCTCAAGCGCCAGTTCCTCCAGAACAGGCACCAACTCAGGCACAACCTAATCCTACAGCAGAAGTTAAAAATGAACAACAAATGGCACCAGATGCCGCACACGTTGATGATCTATTAACACATCAAGATAATCCTGCTAAATTAACATCGCTTGGTAGTGATCCAACTGTTGATAGTGAGGCTGTTAAAAAGATTGCTAACAAACACGTATTAGGTCATTTACAAAATACAATGGGCACAGAAAATGCTCAACGTCAAGGTGATGATCTTATTGCACGTACCAATGCAGGTGATCCTAAAGCCAGTAGAGATTTAGCCAAAGCATTAAGTGCTCCTGCTGGACGTGCTGAAGATGAAGGTAGTTATTTAAAAGCCTATTTGTTCCATCGTTTTGGTCTAAGTGATTTGGCCAAGCAAGAACAAATTAAATTGGGTGCTGGTAGTTCATTAGCACCTATCAAATTAAGCGATGGTACTGATGCTGTTGTTAGACAACGTGCAGATGGTGTTGCAACCTATGGTGTTGATCGTTCTACCGGACGTGAATTAACTGCACAACAATTACAAGAAGCAACCGGTATGAATATGCCTGGTGCCGAAACAAGTAAATCATTGCATCAATTTGTTGCACAAGATGGAACCAAACACGTTGTTAGTGTTGTTACTGGCAAGAATGGTCAAATTCGCTATCGTGATGATACAGATGGCAAATGGTTGGCTAATGCTCCAGCAGGTATGGAACAACTTGGTCACGAAGACTATTTAGAAAAACAAGCCAATATGGCCAAACGTACTATTATGAGTAAGATGCGTGGTGAAGATCAAAAGCATTTTGCACAAACTGGTTCGCATTTATACAGCGAACAAGACATATTAGATGCTGGCGATAAAGCATATATTGGTCAAACCGGTGGTAGTAATGCTAATGCGGCCCCACAAGAAGGTGCTCCAAGTGCTGTTACAACCATATTAAAGAATTTATCTGGATCTAATAAAGAAGCACCGGCCGCGCCAGAACTTAAAAACAATAATCCAGGTAATATCCGTTATGGCGATTTTGCTCGCTCAATGGGTGCTACAGGTCAAACACCAAATGGTATTGCTATATTCCCAAATAGAGAAACAGGCGATCGGGCACACGATAGTTTATTAGGTGGTAGTGCTTACAAGAATATGACTTTAGGTCAAATCATTGGTAAGTGGGCGCCTAATAATGAAAATAATCCTGCTGAATACTACAAGACTGTTAAGGGCAAGTTAAATGGTATTGATATGGATAAAACTTATGCAGAACTTACTCCAGAAGAGAAACAACGTTTCCGTGCCGCACAAACTGATGTAGAACACGGTACTAATATGGTTCCTGCTGGTGGTCGAGCAACCGAAAATAAACCTGCCGCACGTGTGATGCCAAATGCCACAGCACAGGCCATCGAAGATCAAGCACAAGCAATTTATGAAGGTCGTCAACCTATGCCAACTGGCTTGGGTGCTAATAACTATCGTAATCAGGCTATTGCTAATCGCGTACAAGAAATTGCACAAGAACGTGGTGCTCCATATAATGCTACCAAATACAAATCTGTTATTGAACCAATTGTTAAAGATTTCTCTACAGGTAAGAGTAAAGAATCTGTTGATAGTCTTAAAACAGCATTTAATCATATCGATGAATTGGAACCAGCAATTAAAGAACTTAACAATGGTCGCTTCCCAGCGGCTAATGCTATTGTTAATAGATTTGCTACAGCAGTTGGTGGTAGTAACGCAACTACTGTTGAACAAATTGGTCCTATTGTTGGTAATGAAATTGAAAAAACTTGGAACCCACGTATGGGCACTGAAGCAGAACGTCATCACCTTGTTCAACAATTTAGTTCAGCACGTAGTCCAGAGCAGTTACAAAAAGCAGTTGATACCTATAAAGATCTAATGATGGGCAAAGTAAAACCATTAGAAGATCGTTATAATCAAACAGGTAACAAAGATTTCTGGTCAAATCAAATTGCTGATCCAACTATTAAACAACACTTTGATCGTTGGCAAGCCCGAGAAAATGTTCGCCACGGTCAAGCACCAAGCGGAACAACAACCAATGGTATTAAATTTAAGGTAGTTACACAATGAGCGTAATAACAGTAAACGGACAACAGGTTGATGTTGGTGATGCATATGATAAGTTGTCTCCAGCAGAACAACAGGACACACAAGCAGAAATTGCACAGCAATTAGGGCACCACGAAGAAGCCCAGCAAGAAACTACTAAAAAAGAAGAAGATCGAAATGCTCCTGTAGCACCATTTGATGTTAGCAATAGTCAAAGTGCTGTGCGTCAATATGCTATTGATCCTGCGTTGGCCGCAGGTAGTGCATTTGGTCATCCTGCTTGGGAAGCGGCTAAAACTGTTGCTTCACATCCTATTGAAAGTTCGATTGCCGCGTCATATATTCCCGGTGTAAACAAACTACCATTGATACGTGATGTTAAAAATGCTAGAGAAGCAATAATGAACAAATATGTTAATGCCAAAACTGGTCTAAATGTATTTGATAAAAATGCTACTACTGGTGGTGCTGTTGGTGGAGAAACACCAATGCCAAGTAGTCCGGGTGCCGCAGGTGCTGGTAGTAACTTAGCAGAACAAGCAGATGCTTGGAAAACACTAAACACTCCAGCCAATGAACTAAATGGTCGTCCGGCCGCACCAACTCCAGAATATAATGTTCCAAAGGCTAATGTTCCAAATATGCCTCCACGTCAAGGCGGTCCTTTAGGATTCCAAGGTACTAATCCAAATGGTGCTTATAGCCCACGTGTACCTACAGCAGGTCCAGTAGCACCTGGTGGTACTCCTGCCGCGGGTAGTGTTGCTCCACGTCCGGTTGCTCCTCCTCCAGTTGGTGGTGCTCCTGCCGCACAAGCAGAAACATTCCTAAGTCGTTTAGCAAGTCAATACGGAAGCGTAGCACAAAAAGTTGCTCCAGTTATTGAAAAAGTTATGGCTAATCCTATTGTTAATAATCCAGTTACCCGTTTTGCTGGCTCTAAAGCAGGAATGGGTTTACAATTAGCATTACATAGTGGTGAGTTAAACTCTGATGAAGAAGAACAAATTCGTAAAATACACGCTCGCCAAGATCAAATGAAAAGACAAGGATTAATTAAATAATGGAACATTTACAAACAGTATTAGAAGAAACATTTGCCGCTAACTTTGTAGCATATTATCGCTTACATCAGTTTCACGTGAATGTTAAAGGTCGTGAGTTTTATCAACTACACAAGTTGTTCAAACATCAATACCAAACACTACAAGATCATATTGATGATTTGGCAGAAAAACTACGTACCATTGGTGGCACAATGCCTAACTGTTTAGAATATATTCGTGCTACAAGTCCTATTGCCGATTATCCTATTGATGGCGATGCCGAAGAACTATTGCGTGAAGCAAGAGATACTGTGTTAACTTTGATTGACCAATATCACGATTTACACGCGGCCGCAGAAGAAGTTGATTACACAGACATCAGCAATATGGCAGATGAAAACATTGGCGAACTTGCCAAAATGAAATGGCAGTTAGAAGCCACATTGGACGAATAATGGGAAAAGTTGCTGAACTATATCGATTAGAAGATCACGTTCGTGATAACGAATATCAATTTCGCAAACTTGAAGATAAAATAGATCAAGTTGATCGACGCTTAGATCGCATTGAACAACTGATCCTTGAAATTAAAGCCAGTTTAAAAAATTAGTATTCTTGGTTATAATACTTTAGTATTACATTCATAAATTCTCCTAAAGAGAATCTACCACCTTCTACCTTAACTCCATTTTCAATCATCCAGATCCAAACTGAATCTGGTTCATCTTCATCTATTTCTATTCTAATACTTGCCATATCTAATATCGGTCCATCTGTTTTAGGCGGAACATACTTAACACTTACTATACCTTTAGTCATATTATACTACCGCAAATACTTGATCAATGTTTACAATGTAGTTAGTTTCTGAATCTAACTTAACTGGATTTGCCGCACCCCAATTAATAATCAAATTCTCACCTACAGCAACAGCGGTTACTTCATCACCAATAGCAACAACAGTAGCCAATGTGGCCTTAGAATTATCTGTAAAAATAATTCCTCCCGATGTGGTTGATTCCTGTGCTTGTTTACTTACTATGATGTTCTTTCCAATTGCTCTCATTTTAATCTCCTTTAGAATATTTTAATACAAAATGTGTTTTATCTGGGCAATCTTCCGCCCAAATTTTATTGGCAAAATCTATTGTTGATAATAGTATGCCATCAAACATCCAACGCATTGGTTGGCTAATTCCTTGCATTGCTCCTGCCGACATTTGTTGTTGTCCTATCATTGCTTGTTGTTGGGCCATCGCGGCACTACCTAACCCTATACCTTGTCCAATAATGCCTGATAACCGAGTGCTCATACAATTTTCCTATAAGCAAAACTACCATTGCGTTTAAAACCATATTGGTCGTGTAATCGCATAAATGCCACTTGCTCCGATCTAATGCTTGTACTTGACAGAACAGGTATACGTTGTATTTCACACCAGGCTATCCATTGTTCCAATGTCTGTGCTACTAACGCTACACGCTTTCTTGGACTTAGTTTTAAATCTACGTGTATGAATTCTCCCACCGCCATTTCTTCGTTGGCGTATGGTTGAAACTTGCCACGTGTTAGCCACGACCACGCTACTAATTTGCCACCCACTTTGGCCACGCCAATTAAATCATTTGACAAGCCATAACTTATTCCTAAGATAGCCCGATGTAAATGGTATTGCATACGTGTTTTATTTGGAGTAAAGATACCTGTTATCTCAGAAGAATAATGATCTTCCATAAATTCACAGATTGGTGTAATGTCGCTGACGACAGGACGAGACCACGTCCATTCACTTGTTGTTTGGTTGTATGTGTAGTTGCCCATTCAATTCATTTCCTATATACTTTTATTTAGCGTATAAATATAATAACATACATTTTAAGGAATAGCAATGGGTAAGAGTACAAGATTATTAAGCGATTGGGTAGTTGATCGTTTTGTAAATTTAGAATTGTTTAATCGCAAACAACAGGCAATGCCAAATGGTTGTATCGAATGGACTGGAGTTAAAAATAATATTGGTTATGGCTTTGTTGGCTTTAACTATGCTCCAGGCACAACAAGTCCAAGTGGACATCGTTCAGGAATGATGACAGCACACAGGTTAGCATTTATGATTCATAACAATCGTATGCCTACTAAACGCAACGTCAATCATACTTGCCACAATAAGTTATGCGTCAATCCTGCTCATTTAACTGAAGGCACACAGCGTGAAAAGTTAAATGCAATGATGGCGGCTGGAATCAAAGGTGGACGTCAATTGGGCCAAAGTGGTTATGCTTACAATCACGAACAGTACGGTCGCGAATACAAATACTCCATCGAAGAAATACAATGGATACGCACAGCATCAAGTGATGCCATTGCCGAACGGTATGGCATAAGCAAATTACGTGCCAGTAGCCGACGTTGGACATTCCGTAAAGTTTATGCTTGGTTACCATTACCTGAAGGTGAGCAACAGAAACAAAAGCCGGGTCGCAAACCTAAGACAAGTAAATAGTTTATGTGGGGCGGGTATTCCGTTGACGGCTAATGCCATTGCCTAAATTTCCTGTATTCGTCCCACACCTTTTTTGAAAGAAATGAAATGAGTGATATCCCAAACAAGAGTTTATTATTAGATTTAGAAAATGCAGTATTAGCCATTGAAGGTGCTGGCTTCAACGACGAAGCCATATTTGCTTTTGTCAATATGATCCTAAAGGGTTTTATTACAAATGGCACGTGGACGCCAGAATATTTAGAGTACGCGGCACAGGCATTACAACAACGCCAAGCAATGTCACGCACAGTTTTAACTGATCAAGACGGACGTCCATTAGTAGGGTAACGCACTCAAGATTGCTATACAGTAGAGGGAAAGGGTGAAAACCTGCTACGCTTCTCTTGACAAGACCCTTCTTATGCGTTACTATGTTATTTAATCATCGTGGTTTTAAACCACCTCCTAAAGGTTAAATAATTATATGAAATACATCCAAGATCCACTGAAAACAACGGTAAAAGGCCTCACTGATGCCAATGTTCGTGTGGCTTGCTCTAAGATACAACAAAAGATTTTAACCTATGGTATTTGTAGTGATCGAGAACAAGAATATTTGTCCAGACATACAGATTTTGGTAAAATTGATCAAAAGACCCGCTTTACTACGTCTTTATCATAGTGTATACTAAATATTATTACGCAACAAAACTAATGCTTGTGTCAGATACGCAATGTATCCTTTTTTCTTAGCATTGGACTTTTGGGGGACACTTGGTTCCGTGAGTGGGCGGCACACGGAACACTAAATACATTTACAAACTGATTCCCTAACAGTTTGTAATATAAAGAAAAAAGTTATATGAAACTAAATTTTGACTCTTACTTAAAACACGCCGACCACGAAATGGTTATTGATGAACGTCCTGTTGCCCACAACATTGCGTCATTGCGTTGTAAGCGTTGCAACAAACATATCAAATGGCTTTCCAGAGACGAACTCACTAAACTTAAACCTATTATGGCTCCTCATTATGGCACATACACGGGGGTTAAAACACGACCCGTCCGTAATTCGTAAGAGTTACGATTACCTAATATTACCTAGACAATGGCAGGAATGCCTAAAGTCTAATGCGGTTCGCCCAAAAGCAGGGGACGAAAGTCTTAATACACAGACGCAAGGAAATATCGTATTAGGTAGCGAGGCAGAGACAGCCAAGGACATAAACTTGATAAACCATCGTCTCCTGGGTGACACGTTCGTCGGACGTGTTGCTAAACTATGATCTCTTTGATTGAAACAATTACACAGGTCAGACGCACTTCGTTTGCTGACCTAGGCAGATGCCAAATGCGACTGGCGTCGCATCTCTTGGCTCTCTTCCTTGTTCATTTATTATTCAATCATTTATTATTCAATCATTTATTATTCAATCATTTATGGCAAGCGAGGTATCAAAAGAAGTGCGGAGCACAGCGAAGCACTTACTTGATACATAGCAGGTCTTGCAAAGACCTTTTATATATAATTTAATTTGAAAGGAACACCAATGCGTATATGCGAATTTATAGAAGAACTAGTTGTAGATAACTTAAAACCCACAGACAAACAAAAGAATGTAATCATTGCCGCTTACTCTGATGCAGAATGGATAAAGGCAGTGAGAATAATGTTACAGGGCTTGTCACGACAACATCAAGTACCTGGTGCAGTAGTGGGCCAATTATGGAATATCTCAGCGGATTTTCAACATCGCGTAGAACTTACCAGGGATCAACGTTGGTTTATATTACACAGCATCTTAGAAAATTGGCACCAAATGAGTTGCGAATCACGTGCTAATTTGTTATTATAGTATAAATATATATGTAGAATATAAAGGAATAGAAATGAAAACCATAGTATATGACTCACGTATTGGTGGTAATGCCACTTATTGGGATATGAAACCCCAAGAACAAAAATACATTATTGATCAATTAGATCGATTGGCAATTGAAGTATTAGAGCGTTCAATCTCTACAGATCCAGTAGATGTAAATCTAATGAACTATCTTAAAGAACCACAAAAGGAATTAGGTCGTAGTCCTAAACACAACAATAAGACCAACACAGCACAGTCAGTTATAGGTGGTATCCTAAGTAATATCAAGTTAGGTAGCACACGCAATTTAACAGACAAGACCTGTGCTAAGATCAAAGTAGTATTTGATGACATTGAAGTTGGCATTCGAAATGGCTTGTTTCCGGATATTAAAATAGAAGGCATCACTTGGGTTGAAATGGGCAGTAGATCTAATAACACTCCGTTTGGACCAAACTTTGAAGAAAACTAATATGCGACTAATAGTACTTGGTATACCACATACCATAACCAGTGATGAATTTAACGGCTGTGCTTTTACAGCCAAAGTAGTCAAGTTCTTAGAGATGATGCAGGCATTTGGTGGTTATGAAATCATACACTTAGGACATCGGGACAGTCAAGTTCCTGAAGGCGTTACTAATATAGAAGTAACCAACAATGACATACATAGAGTAGCATATGGAGATGATTATGTCGACAAGCAAACGTGGCGTGAGACTGGCTTTAATCAATTCGGTATTGATGATTACGCTTATAGGGAGTTTCACACTAATTGTATTAGAGTTCTTGGTGAAATAAAGCAAGAGCACGATATTGTATGCCATACATTTGGCTTTGGACACAAGGCTATTGCTGACGCACACCCGGACTTAATCAACATAGAAACTGGAATTGGGTATCCTGCCGCATTTGCCAATTGGCGTGTGTATGAAAGCCACGCTATTAGAAATGCTATGTATGGTCCTGAGTCCATAAGCACTTGTAATCAAAACTCATACTATCGTGTAATTCCCAATTACTTCCGTAAGGAGGACTTTGTTTATGCTGATACCAAAGAAGATTACTTGTTGTTTCTGGGACGTCTGGGACGCAATAAAGGATTAGACATTGCTATTGATGTAGCGAAACACACAGGTAAAAAGTTGATCATTGCTGGGCAAGGCAACATAGCAGAATTTGGCGATCTACCTGCGAACATACAACACATAGGTTATGCTAATATTCCAATGCGACAACATTTACTGGCTAATGCACAGGCATTGTTTGTAGCAAGTCAATATATGGAACCATTTTGTGGCACACAAGTAGAAGCATTTCTAAGCGGGACCAGCGTAATTTCGCCCGATTATGCGGCATTTGTTGAATACAACTTACACGGTATTACTGGTATACGTTGCAATACATTTAAAGATTACGTAGATGCTACGGAACAGGTTAAACAGTTAGATCCCAAGACTATACGTGCTCACGGAGAACAGTTTCTATTGCCTCGCATAGCACCTAAGTTTGATGCTTACTTTGCGGACGTATTAAAAGTTTATACCGGAAAAGGTTGGTATGAAACGTAGTAAAGCAAAACGCAGATATAGAGATCAACGTATACACGCATTTCATCGTGGTATTAATTTTGAACTTACTTTTGAAGAATGGGACAATTGGTGGTTATCAAATGGTGTTGATAAAAATTATTCTTCGGGAAATAATAACCAATCGGGAACAGCATTATGTATGTGTCGTAATAATGATGAAGGACCTTATAGTTTAAATAATATATATTGTGCTACAAGAAGTGAAAATAGCAGACATAAAACAATGCCAGGAACACGAGTAGAAATAAATGGAATAGAATATAAAAACTGTTGTTTAGCAGGTAAAGCATTAAATGTATCCAGTAACACCATTAAAAATAGATGTATCACTCAACAACCAGGATATAAAATCTTACCATAATGTTATAACACCTAAATAGTGTTATTATGTCATTTAAAAGTCCATTAGCCAAACTACCAGTAAAACGTAAAAAGTACGCAGAATGCACCCGTCCAATTATACCAGAAGTAATACGCTTACCAGATGGCAGGGAAATCCCAGTTAAGGATATCCTAACCAAACCCCGTGATCGTCGTAGTTATAACTTAAAAACTGGTATGGAATTTGGACAGCGTACAAAACGCAAGATTGCCAAACCTGTTGACACAACACCAGGAGAATAGTATAATTAAAACTTGATTATGCTTTACCCCGCAAACAATTATTACGGTGTTTGGTTATCAATCGGGGCTGAAAGGTCTACAATGGGGTAGGCCTTTCTTTTTGGCTATTTGTTGCTAAAATACAACAGACCAATAAATCCATTTAATGTATAATAGCAGTATAGTTAAACAAAAGGAGTAGTAAATGACCAAAGTAATGTATCCAATAAATCGTCCATTTGCTGATCGTGTTAGTAAAAAGACAGCATACAAGATCAATCGTAATACTAAGTTTTATAAAACTTTACTTGACTTTGATCTTGCTCAGTTGCCTGTTGTAGAAGTCATTGTTGAATCACAAGATTTTTACAGTGATAAAACTGTTAATTTTAAAGGCTCTGTGGCAGACCTATACAACAATTTTGATGCCTGGCGAGTTGCTCGCGGTTTAGTTGAAGCAAATGATCGCTACAATGAAGGTCCTATTAAAGTCAGTGATTGGACCAATGGTAATATGATTACTATGTTTTTTAGCAATAATAGTGAATCCAGAAATGAAAAGTTTCTCGTTGTTTGGGAGGCCGCACGATGATGTTGCCAAAAAACGACAGACCAATAAATCCCATTAATGTATAATAGTTGTATGTTTAATAAGAAGGAGAAGTAAAATGGCAAAGAAGATTGACATATCAGCATTAAGAGCATTTGTTAACACAATTACTCCAGAAGAGATCTACAAGTTGCATATGGCACAGGCCCGCGACACACGCAAGCAGTATGCGAACAATCCAGAAATGTTGGCCAAGATTGATGTGATCACAGCACGGATCAAACAAACTTACGCTGACACACAAAAAGAGGCCGCAGAATGAAACTAATCACACTAGCAGTATTAACAGCAATTACTCTACAGGTTAAAGCACAGGCAGTATGTAGCCCACAAATTGTTGCAACACCACAAGGATTAGTTACTGTAGTAGTTTGTCAGTGATCTATAACTTAGACATAGCAGATTGGTATAGAATCCTGGATGATCTGGATCGGGATGATCTGGACTTTATACTACACTATGCTGATGGCATAGGCTATGTTGGCTTAGAATTTAAGAATGAACAAGATCTCAATTACTTCATACTAAAGTACGAATGACAATTTGGGCCATTAGATCTGGTGAACGTATGGCTATACACTATAGTTCTTGGCGTCAATTGTATAATATAGTTAGACACGCGAGAAAATGGAATGTCACGTTAGAACGAGCAAAACACGTGTCCAAACTCCGCTCACGGAAAAGGATTCAGTCTATCTGATTCGCCCACACTAAATAAGTGTATGGAGAATCAATCAGCAAACCGTTATAAGAATAAAGCACCATCAAGAGGTGGTGCCCGTCCAGGAGCCGGCCGTCCCAAGGGCTCTACGGCTATGATAACCGGGATGACCTTAATCCAGGCTATTGAAAACCAAAGCCGACGACCTTTTGAAGAACTGTTAGCAGAAGGTTATGAAAAGGCCATACAAGAAAACAACAACAAACTACGCTTAGAGTATGAGCGTATGATCTTGGCCAAGGTGGTCAGTGATCGTACTACAGTTGAAACAATCCAAGGTGAAGACGCTGTAGGCGAACGTCAAGAAGCGTTTAATGAAGCGTTGAAGGCCTTGGTTGATATAGGAAAAAAGAATGCCGGTTAAACCACTAAGCAGAATTCGAGGTTTGAACACTATGCCAGAAGCGGTGTTAAACAAGAAGCCAAGTAATTCAAGTACTGTGGCAAACACCACACCAAAAGAGCCTACAAGCCAAATGGGTTCGATTGTTCCACATTCAGCACACGCGGCCAAACGCTCACACGAATACCATAAGAACATTCGGGCCACACACGTAGGTGGTCGCCAGAGTTCAGCACGTATCACAGATCAACTTAACCCAGATTCAAGTGTAAGCGAAGATGCACGTACAAAGGGACGTCGCTACCCCGGCTTGGCCAATTAGCCAGTTTGACCCCAGATAAGATAGGACTAAATAATCATATGCCATTAATTAAATCAACATCCAAAAAAGCCTTTGGTGAAAACATTGCTCGTGAAAGAGCCGCAGGTAAGCCAGAAGCCCAGGCTGTTGCAATTGCCTACAGTGAGAAGCGTGATGCCGCTAAGAAACACGAGCACCACAGTGACCATTCGGCCAAGCGTAGTGAGCACTATCACTCTAAGGTAGCCGCTACAGAAGTTCGCCCTTCATCAACTAAGATGACACGTAGTGAACACCAATTAAACAACGATGAAGATATGAGCGAGAAAGGCCATAAACTATGAGTAAAGAATTAAAAGGCGTTTATAACCTAAACCCAACTGATGCTGTTATGAAACAAGGTTC
>Ga0207958_1000117_pt1 | contig 28298 bp, 30 predicted proteins | sample CryBogCBH27Jul07_FD_184606 | JGI IMG/M metagenome (GOLD analysis project Ga0207958, IMG submission 184606) | Freshwater microbial communities from Crystal Bog, Wisconsin, USA - CBH27Jul07 (SPAdes) (version 2) | ecosystem: Environmental > Aquatic > Freshwater > Lake | place: Crystal Bog... | reverse complement strand
AGCCAGCAGGAAAAGCCGAGGGGAGCGTTGAGGACAAGTTCAGTACCAAGCCAGCCCAGAACTTCCACCCCACCGTCAAGCCACTAGCCCTGATGCGCTACCTCGTGAAACTCGTGACCCCCCCCAATGGCACAGTCCTCGACCCGTTTCTCGGCTCTGGCTCAACGGCAGTGGCCTGTGTCCTCGAAGGCTTCGACTGGATCGGCTGTGAGATGACCGAGGACTACTGGCCCATCATCGAGGCACGAGTGCAGTGGGCGCACAACCAACCTAAAATTTTGTTGTAGTGGCAATACCATACCGTTTGTGGTAAGGTAGTGACGTCCACAACGGACAAGCACTCAAACCCTTCCGCGAGAAGCCCCACCGTAACAGGTGGGGTTTTTCGTGTATTATGAGGGTATGACCAAAAACATCAGCACTCACATCACAGCTGTACTGTCAGGGGCGACGTCGATTCTGGCGCTTGTCCACCCTGGCTTTGTTATTCCCCCGTTCGTTCAGGGCATTGCCGTTTCGTTGCCTGCCATCTTTGCCGCTGCCATTGAAGCTCTGCACTTTGTCAAAACGCATAACCTTCAGGCCAATATTGCCGCTGCTGACCACGTTGTCAACTCGCTGTTGGCTCAGGCTCCGGCGCCTGCCGTTGCACCCGCTCCGGTCGAAACCCCGACGACCCCGGCTGCCTAATGAGCCACGGGGACGTAATCGAAAACTCACTTAAGACGTGGTTGGACGATAACCTCCCCAAGTTTCTGACGAGCATCAACGCCGAGCTTCTCGACGAAGAAGAGTGGAAGATGCCCGTTGTTGAGGATTACTGCCTTGTCGTCGCTGTCTCTGATTACAGCGACGGCAATGGCGGTGTCTTTACGATCTACGGCAATGCGCCCCAGTACCGCATCGCAGGGTTGTTGGCTACCGCATTGAATAGTTAATGGCCGTTACACCCGTCCAGCGCAAGAAGTATTTTGAGGCACGGGCGGCTGGTTTCTCTATTGCTCAAAGCGCCCAGAAAGCCAAGTTCTCTGAGGCAACTGCCTACCGCGTAGAGAAAGCCGCACAGGCACTCAGGGCGAATACCGACATTGACTCGTCGGCGTCTAACTACCGTGAGTTAAAAGCCGAAGCAAAACTCGACGGCCCCAAGTCCTACGAGAAACTTTGCTCCGAAGCTCAGCAGGCACTTGAGGATTTCGGCTACTTTCGACGTCGGTACTTCGGTCGTGTCTCTACGCCGTGGCAGGAAGAGGCTGGCGTCAAGCTAGTTGAACTGCTGGAGTCGGAGAACAAAGAGTACGTGGTGATGAACATGCCACCAGGCTCCGGTAAAACCACTCTGCTTCACGACTTGACGTGCTGGATTATCTGCCGTAACCGTTCTGTGCGTCTGCTTACTGGCTCTGCCACCATGAGCCTTGCCAAGCGAAACCTGATGCGTGTGCGTCGTTCGCTGGAACGTGTCATCCCCGAACAGGCTGACGATCAACTTAAGGCACGTGGGCAAGCGGTAGATGCCGAGTCCACCCTGGCGCTAGACTTCGGACGTTTTAAACCACTTGACAAAGAACTATGGACCAATGAAGCGTTCATTGTTATGCAGCCGGAAGAAAACGGCGCTATCTCAGAAAAGGAACCAACGCTAAGTGCTTACGGTATGGACTCTGGTTTTATTGGCGGCCGCTTCGACGGCTGTTTCTGGGACGACCTCGTTGACCCTCGAAAAGTCCGTAGTGCTGAACAGCGTGAAGCGATGGAGGACTGGTATCAAGACGTGGCTGAGACGCGACTCGAACCGGCAGGCATGCTCGCTCTTATTGGCCAGCGTCTTGCTCCTGACGATTTGTACCGCTTTGCACTAGACATGACCCAGCCGATTGAGGATGACGAAGTTCTAGACGTCCTTAGCGATGACGAGATTGCGAACCTCCGCCATGACAAGAAATACAAGCACCTTCTTTACAAGGCTCACTACGAAGAAAAGTGTTCGCCGGAGAACCACAAACGAGGCTCTGATGCCTACCCCGTGGGCTGTTTGCTTGACCCACGGCGACTACCCTGGCGAGAAATCTCAAACCTTATGTCCAACCGAGGCGAACGCTTTGCCGTCGTCTACCAGCAACAAGACCTCGCCCTTGACGAAGTGCTTGTCCGAAACGAGTGGGTGTATGGCCATGGTCAATCCATCGGCTGTATTGACAAAGATCGTGACCGTTGGGAAATACCACCCGGCCTTAACCCAGCAGACTGTATGGTTGTCGCAACCGCTGACCCCAGCCCGACAAACTTCTGGTCTATTCAATGCTGGCTGTACCACCCTGAAAGCCAGCAGCGTTTCCTTCTTGACCTCATCCGTAAGAAAATGGAAGCGCCGGAGTTTCTAGAGTACAACTACAACCTAGGCGAATTCACCGGGGTAATGGAAGAATGGCAGCGTTTATCAACGTCGCTCGGCTTTCCGATTCAGTGGTGGATTATCGAACAGAACGCCGCTCAACGGTTCATGTTGCAGTATGACCACTTTAAACGGTGGCGTCAGCTCAACGGCGTTGAGGTAATTCCTCATAACACCACGCAGAATAAAAGTGACGCAAATTACGGTGTTACGACGATTTCGCAACATTGGCGCTTTGGTCGTGTACGCTTGATGGGTAAGGGTGAAGGCAAAACTCGTGCAATGCATCTTATTGACGAAGTAACAAAATACCCTCACGGACGTACTGATGACTGCGTAATGGCGGAGTGGTTCTTTGAGTGGAACATCCCCAACCTTTACCAGCCTAAGACTCGACAGGTACAAGCGTGGCGACCCCAATGGGTGCGAAGCACGCAATTAGCGAACTTGAGGTAATACATGGCATTGTCACCTGACAACGATAAGGCAGCAGGTCAAATCGTTTCCATGTACCAAGAACGGCGTATGAGCCGCTCTGGTATCTTCAAGCGCATGGCTGAGGTCCGTGACCACTACAACGGTGACGTAATCGTTCCCCTGCCGGAGTTGGACGAGGCTGAGAAGCCCGCCATCCCGAACCTTATCGCTCAGGGTATTGACCAGTTCTCGATGCGTGTGGCGTCGGTCTTGCCCGACATCCAGTACCCTGCTCTCCGCAACGGCATCCAGGCGTCGGAGAACCGTGCGCGTGATCGTCGCATGGCCAACCTTGGCTGGTGGGATATGAACAAGATGGGAACCAAGGTTCGACGTCGAGCGCGTCACTTGACGGCATACGGTATGTCGGCTATCTCCATTTCTCCCGTGGCCCTTGACCCCAGCGACCGCCGACAGATTCCGTTCTGGCGTGTACGTAACCCGTTGGCTACCTACCCATCGCCCATGATTGACCCCGACAACATGGAGCCGACCGACTGTATCTTTGCCGACCGTCGCCCGCTAGGCTGGTTGCAGGAAAACTACCCCGCCCAGATGAACGTGCTGTATCGTGGCGACAAGGGCAAGTCGGACCTGTTCCAGATTCTTGAGTACATGGACGCAGGCGAAACCGTCCTTGTGGCAGTCGGCGCCGAACGCCCAGCTCAGAACCCTTACGGTCAGGAAGTCGGCAAGGGGTCGGCATCCAACATTGTTTTAGAACGTATCCTTAACCGCGCAGAGGTCTGCCCTGTTGTTATTGCCGGTCGTATCACGCTTGACCGCTTGCAGGGTCAGTTTGACCAGATGCTCGGCATGTACCAACGAGAGGCAAAACTTGACGCACTTAACACAATCGCGGTATTCCGCAATGTCTTTCCCGATGAGTGGGTGGTTTCCCCCGCAAACGCACCCACGAGTCCCCGAATTATCCAAGAGGCCGATGGCAAAATGGGTATCCGAGGAATTCTGGATAAGGGACAAATCCAACTAATCCACCCGCAGCAGACGCAGGACGCGCAGATTGCCATCAGCAATCTTGAACGCGCTCAGCGTATGACGGGCAACATCCCCCAAGAACTTAACGGTGAGTCCGGTTCTAACATCCGCACCGCCCGCCGTGGTGCTACTGTCTTGGGGTCAGCCATTGACATGCCACTTCAAGAGTACCAGGAAATTCTGGCGAACTCGATGGAACTGGAGAACAACCGCGCTGTAAAGATGATGAAGGCGTACTACGGCAACAAGCCCAGTATGTTCTTCTTCGGTACTGACGGCAAAATCGAGCGACCGGACTACACCCCTAATGAAACTTTCGAAACTGACATGTCGCGTGTGGTCTACCCTATGCCGGGTAGCGACGTCAATTCTATGGTTGTGTCTATTGGACAGCGTGTTGGCATGGGTATCATGTCCAACGAAACCGCCCGTACCATGGACCCAGCGATTAAAGACCCGGCGCGTGAAGCAGATCTTGTCGAGATTGAAGGACTACGCAAGGCACTTCTAACTGGCCTTGAACAGCAGGCGGCACAGGGCCAGCTTGACCCCAGCATCATTGCCCGTATCGCCATGGCAAAAGCCCAGCGCCACACCTCGCTTGAGGACGCCGTTGCTCAGATTCACAAGGAAGAGCAAGAGAAGCAGCAGGCACAGGCACAGGCACAGGCTCAACAGCAGGCGCCAACCCCTGACATGCAACCCGGTCTTGGCGCCAGCCCAGAGAACCCGATTCAGGGCGCACCAACCCCACAGGGCAAGCCCGACCTTCAGACCCTTCTCGCCAGCCTTCACGGCGGAGCAGGTGGCCCACCGCAGGGTGGTATGGCACCAGCCGTAGCACAGGCACCAGCACCAGCACCAGCAGGAGTGTAGTAAATGCCACGTAAGGGTAGGGGCGGCGCACGCCAAGGCACACCAGGTACGGCGTACGGACAACGTACAGACTTGAACCAGCCCATCTCAACGGTTCCCGGTCAGGAGTATGGCATGGCTAAACAGCAAGCCGACGCACAGCGAGCAATCCCCATGGCAGCCTCGCCAGTTGCACCTGCACCTGCACCTGCACAGCCACAACAGCCACAAGGCCAGCGCCCATCTATGCCCCAGCCCGGCACGATGCCACACCTTGATCCGACCAACCGCCCCGAAGAACCCGTCACGGCAGGGCTTCCCTTCGGCCCCGGAGCAGGCCCAGAGGCAATCGCTCGTCCAGCGCCACGTATCTCTCAGCAGTTCAGCCAACTCGCGGAACTCTCCGGCACGGCTATTGACCTTGCCAGCACCGCTCGCTCGATGGGACTTTAAATGCCAGGCGGAAACCTCGCGCTCGGCGCCGCAGAACAGAACACCTTTAACCAAGAGGAAGGTGCGTTCGGTTCACTTCCGCAGACCTCGCAGGACAAGTTAGTCCAACTCTACAACGCCAACAAGGGCATGGACCCCACGGTCGCTCACTACGCGCTTCAGAACCAAGACATCAACCCCGCTCACGTTCAGCAGGCAATCAACTACTTGAACATGGTTGGCGGCATGAAGAACGGCTACATCTCGCAAGCCAACACCGACCAGATGGGTTTCTGGCAATCGGTACGCAACGTCTTTGATACTATCCGAGGCAACGCAGGGAAACTGCTGAACGCTCAGCCATTGACGCCTATGCAGGCACTTGGCAAGGGCGAAGAGTATCTGAACGCTTTTAGCCAAGGCACGGCAGAATTAGCCAAGGGAACATGGGATACGGCGGCTCGCGCTGCGTCCACCGTTACCGAACTTGCTACGGGTGGTGAGATTGGCGCTCAGGGTATTGGCGATCGAAGCAAGAACCTTCGTGACGCCTACACCACGTTTAACAACATGGGCTACGACCTTGAGCCTCAACACCTATGGGGTGCGCTCAGCCACATGGGTTCGTACTACGAGTCTATGGCCGCACGTAAGGGCTGGGATTACACCCTCGCTCACGCCAGCCCGAACATCATTGCCGCATTTCTTGGTGGTGGTGAACTTAGTATGGCCAGCGTTGACGACAGCATTGAGTCGGCGGCCACCACGCTTACGCAGTTGCAGGCGAAAGTTGACAAGGGCGCTCAACTTACCGAGGACGAGATTGCCAAGTACCAGTTCACTAAGTCCATTGTTGAGGACGCCAAGAACCGTCTGGTCGCTATGGACGAGCGTGCTGGTATCACAAACCTTGTCAATGAGCTAAACGCTAAATTGGCGGAAGATGGAACGCTTACCCAGCAAGAGTCGGTCGCGCTCAAAGAAGCGACTGAGCGCAAGGCCGTTCTGGACAAGAGCCGTCTGGAAACACCGGAGGAACTGAAACTCCGCGACGAGAACCGTCTTAACAAAATGCGTCTTGTTCGACGTGGCTTTAACACCGCAGCGACCAACGCTACCAAGTACACGGTCGGTATCCCCATCGCTGGCGCTCGCGCCTTGTTAGATGCCGGTAAATCAGCCACCACGTTCTCGCTGTACGCCGCTACCGCCGCCCAGGCGCAGGCTGACCCACTCACTCGCCAACTCTGGGAACAGACGCTCAACGGTCCGGTTGATGCCTATGGTCGACCCACCGGCAGTTTCGGTGAGACGTTGGCTAGTTACTTCATGTCCAAGAACAACGCCTTTTTCCACGCGGCGTCGGGCCTGACTGACCTGTACACCAACTACATTGCGGCTGACCCGTTTGCCTTTGCGGGATCACTTTCGGCTACGGCACGAAGCGAGTTCGGCTTTAGCGGTGTCCTCGGACGCTGGTACGGCGGTATTGGTGTTCGCACGGGTGATGACGTATTCCGTGTGATGAACAACTCCATCCAGATTACGAACGCATTTGACTATATGGCGAAGCACTCGGCGTCGGACATCAACGCCATGTTCCCCTACATGTATAACCGCGACGCTCTAATAAAGTTGGGCGAAGCAAAGAACATCAACGAAGTCGCTCAGATTCACGCCGACATCGCTGACGGTATTGGTCTTACGCGCAACGTTATGCCGACGTTATCGCCGTGGAAAATCTTTAAGTCCACGTTCCGTAGCGAAGCGCTGGACCGTTTGGGCTTGCGTGGTTTCGTAGGCGAACTGCTGACCGAACACTACGACCTTATTGGAGAACTAGCCGACACGGTTAAGAAGCAAACCGGCATGGACATTGTGCCTCGCAGTCTGACCGAGGTTGCCGTGGACGACGCTGGCCTTCGCGCCGAAGGTATTGAACTGCGCCGGATATTGAGTCGCTCGTCTGCCAGCCCCATTTACCGTATGGAGCGCTTCCTAGCTCGCCAGCTCACCGCTCGCCCAATGTTCTACGACGAAACGATTAAGGCGTTCACGTCTAAGGAGTTCAACCCCGGCGACATCCGCGCTATCCCCGCCATCCAGAACTTGATGCGTATTGCCAACTACCCAGAGATGGTGGTTAAGACCGTTGGTGACGCACTCATCCACACCCCCGATCCGCTGGACTTTGTGAACCTATGGACCAACGTGGTATCGCACATGACCACGACCGAGATTCGCCGCTCTGTTCCCAGCATGATGTCCGAAACCCTGTTCGCCCCGATGCGTGACAAGGTGAACGAAATCATCCAGACCGCAGTTGGTCTTGACGGTGGTGGCGTTGAGTCCACCTACGGTAACGGTGTCAACGCTTCCCGCTCGTCGGCGCTCATGGACCCAGAAAACCCAGAGGACATTAAGCACGCTGGTTTCCTTGAGAACCACCTGGGCCGTCTGAACTTCTTTGACCCACGTATCCTTAAAGGCATCCAGCGCGCCATGGTGGACGCCGTTGCTGACACGTACAAAGTTGGCGCCAGCATCTCCGACACGCTGTTTATGATGGAGCGAGAAACTATCCGGCAACTTGCAATTTTCCGCAAGGCCAGCATCTCGGACATTACCGATATCGTGCGTCGTTTTTACGACAAGCACCTTGTTGAGATTGCCAGCCACGAGGACAACGCTCGCACCGACACGTTCAACAACACTCACGCGGCTATTGCTCAACGGATGAAGAACCTCTACGCCGACCCAACTAAGAACGACGTCGAGAAATTCCTTGAGGCCCACGATTACATTCGTGAAAACGCCACTCGCATTATTAACGAAATGGAAGCGTACACCAAACGTCGCTTTGACGAGGGTACGTACATGTACCCCGTGTCCAAGGACATCCGCGCTGCGCAAGGTGAGTACCAAGCGTACAACGACTACGAACGTGCGCTCGGCGTCAAGTTGCAAGAGAACTTCCTTGATGAGAAGTCTCTGCGTGAGTGGCTCCGCAACTACGCAGAAGTAACCCTGCCGGGGCAGAAGGCGGCGCAACAGGACCTCATTGACATTATGCGCCGTCGCATTGACAATCGCATTGAACAAAACAAGTCGTTCCTCAACCGCTGGCAACGGACTGTTGACTTCGGCAACCGCGCCCTGAGCAACACCTTTGTGCCGTTGGCTCTCTACTCTGGTGGCTGGTCGCTGCGTGTCGCCGCCTCCGAGTACATGCTCAACTCGTTCCGCCTTGGCCCGATGAAGTTGTTTGAGTCCAAGCTCATTACTTCCATCGCCAAACACGAAATTGCTGGCGTTCCTTTGCAAGTTGTAGAAAAAAATGGAGTAAAAGTAACCGAGGCCGACCTCATTAAGTCTACCGCCGCTAAAGCGATGGACGTAGTGCAGAACGTTCTCGTCAACGAAGCGCCCAAGTTCGTCAGGGACATGTTCGCTGGTATCACGATGGGCTTTGAGCGTGGTCTGCTTGCAGGCATGGACGAAGAGCGTATGTACCGGATGCTGGACGACTTCGTGGGTGCCATTATGCGCCACGGCGGTCATTTGCCTGGTGCTGTCCACGAGGCCGCTAACTACGTTGACCCCGAACTGTTCACTACGCACGCCCAGAACATTACGCACGGCGTCAACGATAAAGGTGAGCCGGTTCAGGCTGACACCATCCGCACGCCCAAGTTCGTCACTGCATCCGGCGAGAACCTCGCTACCGCTCTGCACGAGAACTTCCACCGTGTCTACGGCTCTGACCTTGCTCGTGCCAGTATGCAGGACCTCCAGAAGATTATGGAGGACGAGGGCATCAGCCAAGTCACCGAGGCTGAGTTCCAAGCACTCCACAAGCGCCTTGAAGAACTTACCTTGAAGCGCATTGAAGAAATGGACCCAGCCCTTCGCGCTCGCTTTAAGCAGGACACGATGGAGATGGCCGACCCCGGACTCCGCACCGGCAACGGCCCTCACGCTGACTGGGCGTGGCGTGTTGTTGAGAATAACCTTGCGTTAGTTCACGGTGTGAGCAAGGGTGGGTACTTGTTGCACGACGGTTTCGTGGATCAGATTGCTTCCGGCGAGATTCACTCCCCAGCCCAGATTGCTCAAGAACTGTCCAAGATGGGTTCGGCTACCCCGCGTGACATTAAGGCTCGTGGCTTCTTGAGCCGTGAACAATGGAAGGGCGTCACGTCAAGCGTTGACTTCATTAAGAAAATCACGAACCTTGGTCACGAAAAGGTGTTTGGCCCCGTCGTGAACTCGCTTGTCCGTGAGCCTATCTTCTTGTTGGAATACCACTTGGCGATGGAGAGTATGCGCGATAAGCTCGCCAGCGGCATCCTCAGCACGGACGAGGCTGAAGTCATGGCTGACTACCAGGCTCTCATCAACATGAAGAAGTACGTTCACAATCCCCTTGAGCGCACCCAGTTTGAGAACAACATGCGTGTTGCCGCACCGTTCTACTTCGCCCAGAATCAGGCGTGGCGTCGTGCGTTCCGTGTCATGGAGCAAGACCCAGGTGCGTTTGAGCGTTACCTCAAGGCTTGCCTCGCCGTCACCAACTACGTTTCTATTCACACGCAGGGCGGTCAGGTCCCCTCGCTGTCCATCCCCGGCTCACAATGGCTTATGGCTAGGGTCGGTTCGCTCGGCTCGCAACTCGTGAGTGGTTTCAGCCCCAGCGAGCAGGCGCTCTTTAACAACCTTGGTTTCGGTCTGTCAATGGACACCGGCTCAATCAACACCATCGTGCCTACCGGATCGGTTGCCGGTCGCGGCATGTTCGGTGAACTGGCTCGACCTTCGTGGGGTCCTCTTGTCTCCATTCCAGTTGACTACGCCGCTAAATACTTTTCTAACCACCCGTGGTTTAACAAAGCGGCTGAATCGTTCCTCGGCCCAATCGCTTCGCAGTCGGGCATGTTTTCGGAAATCATGCCGTCTACTGCCGTTCGTGGACTCATTGGAGTTGTCGGTGATCTTCTCAACGTGAAGAACACGTCGGCCATTGCATCCATTGAGAACCAAGTCATCAACGACGCCATGGACAACCTCCACCGTGAACTCCGTTTGCAGGTTGAGAACGAGTACGACTGGACGGGCGTGACCCCGGCGCAGAAGAAGGCGCTCATCACCATGGTCGTTGACCGTGAGTTCAGCGACGTCCTCAAGAGCGAAAAGTGGGCAAATATCGTCTCCAAGTCCAAGTACGCCGCACTCGCCATGTACGTTACGAAACTCGCCATCGGCTTTGGTTCCCCCATGGCACTCAGCGTTCGCGCTCAGTTCTCGCAGTCGGCGGCGTTCCAGAAGATTGCCAACAGCATTGACCCCGACACCGGCCAGCCGTACTCGTTCTCCAAGGCGGTTGCCCTCTGGACGCAACAACACCCAGACGATGTGGTGGACTTGGTATCTAAGCGCACCGCCGCCAATGGCACGAACTTCCCTGAGACTAACCAGTACATCAAGATGTGGAACGACCACTCAGGCGACATCATTAAGTACCCCACGTTGTTTGCCTACTACATCACCCGCAACGGCGCGTACAACCCTCAGGCGTATTCGTTGCAGGTCAACTCTAAACTTGAGAACGAGTCCACGCCAAGCGAGTACCGTCAGGCAATTCAGACCGCCATCGGTAACGACTACTACTACAACGTTCTTGAGCCGTTGTACTACAAGAAGTACGGCACCTGGCTTGGCGCTAACAACCCGAACAACAACATCTCGTATCAGGGCTACAAGGAGCTTACCCAGGCGGCTCGTGAGTTCGGTATCAACGACAACCCTACTTGGTGGGCGAACTCCAACTTTGGCGTAGCGAAGGCGGCACAAGAAGCAAAAGCCGTGTCTCAGTTGGCGCAGTTCATCAACGACCCCAACGCCGCAAACGTAGTCGGCCAGCAGGGTTTGGCAAACCTGCGCGAACTCTACACCACGTACAACCAAGTGGTCACTCGCGTTCGTGAGGATCGAAACATGGGCGCAAATTCGTCGGCGTACAACCTTGAGAACGAGTGGTACAACCTGTGCCAGAAGATTTCCACCGAACCACAATGGGCGCCTCAGGCGTACCTCATTACATCCGTACTAGCGAAACTCCCGACAAAGTAGGAACGTATGGCAGAAGAAACCGCACCTAAGACCCTTACCGTTGACGACCTGCAAAAGATGGCGCACGACTATCAGGTGCCAATGTCCGAGCAGACCATTAAGCAGATTGCTGGCGATGCTGTCACGCCGGAGAAGGCCAAAGCGTTTGAGTCGTATGTCCAGACCGCCGCACAGGGCCTCTACCCCACGCTGGCGCCACAGATTAAGGCTGGCATCCCCACCGCCTACCTCCTTGACCCTTACCGACAGGTAGGCAAGCAAGTGCTGGGTGAGGAATTCGAGCCGGACTTTGTGGGGAACACCCTTCACGCAAGGGCGCTCTCTGGTGGTTCCGACCCCGCCACCGGACGTCCTGCCCCGATGGGCCTTGACCAATGGACGAAGTTTCTCAAGACCGAGCCGTCTTTCGGTTGGTCTAAGACCCCTGACGGACAGCAGGCGTACCAGAACGTCCTCGCCAATCTTCACCAAGCACTCACGGGAGGCAAGTAACAATGGCATCTAAGACAAAGGCAACAAGCCTTCTCCCCTTGCTTCCCGGTCTTGGTGGCTCTGTCGGCGGTGGCGTACTCAAACTGCCCTCCGCCGCACAGTTGGAGTCGGTCGGACTCAACGACAAAACGTTGCTCAAGCAATGGGCTGGCAAGGTTCGTGAAATCCCCATCGGCATTACCGGATCAAAGGTAAGTTCCGTTGACGCGGTTAAGGCGACCCTTGACGCTTTGCCGGAGGCAGTACGCAACGCCACCTACGAGTACCTCGGACTCAATGACCCCCAGCTCGGAAGCACCACCGGCAAGCCCTCGACCATCAACCAGCGTGTTGAGGCAATCCTCCCCATGCTGGAAGCAGGCAAGGGCGACCTCGGCTTTGTCAACTACAACCAAGTCCTGTCTCAGCAGTCGGTCACGTCCGGTCTTGCTGAGTTCCAGTCCTCTCAGCGTGCTGGGCTTCAGGTTGCGAAACTGGGCGCCACCTACTCCGCTGAGTACAGCGCCGAGACGGCAGTACAGTCGTACCTAAACCAATGGGGTCTTGACACCCCCGCCATCACGCAGTTCGTTCACGAGTTAGTCACCAACCCCAACGGGCAGATGACGTCGCCCTCGGAGATTCTCAACGTCCTTCGTGGCAACCCCAGCAACCTCGGCGCAAACGTGGACAAGGAAATCCACCAGGCGTACAACAATGCCTTCCCCGGCTTGGCAGAGTACAACAAGCAACCTGGCGCACTCAAGATGACCGAGAGCCAGTACATGACGTACACACAGTCAATTATGAACGGCGCCACTCAGTACGGCGCACCCATGCCTACCCAGCAGGAAATCGGTAAGTTGCTCAACGGTCACGTTTCTGCCGTCGAGTACACCCAGCGAGTGCAGGACGTCTACGCCGTTATCTCTAATGCCGACGCCAACACGAAGAAGATTCTGGAGCAGGAGTACGGTGTCACGCCTAAGGACTTGATGCACTACTTTATGAACCCGAAGGAAGCACTCCAGACGATGCAGCGTAATGTTGCCTCGGCGGAGATTCAGGACTACTCCAACCGTGTCGGCCTGACTGGGCTGGGTAAGGCGCAGGGTAGCGAACTCGGACAAATGGCGAAACTCGCCTCCGTCAAGGGTGGACAAGCTCTCGGCTACGGTGTGTCGCAGATCGAGAACAGCCTACTTAACGCCAGCCGTGATGTGGCCCTTACGCGCTCCTTGCCAGGGCAGGCTAACCCGACCGTTAACACCACCACCCTCATTGCCTCGCAGTTGGCTGGCTACGGTGGCATGAACCAAGTCGCCGCTCAGACTGCCGTGGCTCGTGCTGAAGAAGCAAAGGTCGCTCCATTTGAAAAGGGCGGTGGCTTTGTGGAAACCGCTAAGGGTGTTACCGGCTTGGGAACTGCGCGTACTTAGCGTAACAAAACACGGCTTGCAATGTATCATCTAAGTAGGTAGTTGGCCCTGTTTGGCCGCAGGCGCGCTGGCTTCCACACCCATTAGGGATTGCACACCCCTGATGCGTACCAGCGTGCATCAACTGATTATCCGCTTTGTTAACCTCTGGCAAAGTGCGTACCCGCAAGGAGCGATTGCATGGCATACGACGACGATTTTGAAGAGCAAGAACAGCAGAACCAGCCGCTTGATCCGAATATTCGGAAGCAGTTGCGTGAAGCTGAGAAGGCTCGCAAGGAACTAGACGCTCTCCGTCAGGAACTTGAAAATCAAAAGCGTGAAGTCCTACTAGCCAAGGCAGGTATTCCAGATTCACCTCTCGGAAATCTTTTCCGGGACGCCTATCGTGGCGAAGCAGACCTTGAGGCAATCCGCCAGAAGGCTCGCGAGTACGGAATCTTGGACGCACCAGCCCAGCAGGTAGAGCCGTCGTTTGACCACGAACTTGAAGCTCAGCGTCGGGCGCAAGGTGCAACTATTGGGTCAGTTGGTGCAACACCCGACCCCCAGCAGGAATACTTTGCTGCACTAGCCGGAGCCTCTAGCGTCGAGGAAGTCATGCGGATCGCGTCCGGTGATGTAGGCCGTAAGGTCGGCGTCACCACCACGGGGATGTACTAAGCCTTTCACTTCCTGAAAGGAAACCCCTATTATGGCCAATGAATTTGGCAACGTATCGGGTACTGACGCCTACACGGGTTCAGGTACTCTTGACTTTTCGAAGGCAGCGTACGACCGACTGGCGTACTTTGCCCTTCGTCCTGAGTTGTACTTCGACGCCGCTGCCGATGTCCAGCCGACTGCCCAGTCAATGCCTGGTGCTTCGGTAACGTTCACTATTGTCAACGACTTGCCCATCGCTTCTTCGGCTCTGACCGAAACCAGCGACGTGGCGACCGTTTCCCTGTCTGACTCGCAGGTCACGCTGACTTTGGCTGAATACGGTAACGCCGTACTCACCACTGCCAAGTTGCGTGGCACCTCGTTCGTGGACATCGACCCAGTTGTCGCTAACGTGGTTGGTTACAACGCTGGTGTTTCGATTGACACGATTGCTCGTGCTGCCCTCGACAACGGCACCAACGTGATGTACGCATCGGGTCTGGGCGCTACGTCGCTTGGTTCCGTAACGGCTCGTTCGTCGGTTGCTGCGGCAAACACTTTGTCCTCGTTGGACATTCGTGTCGCTCGCGCTCGTCTGCGCTCGCAGAACGTTCCCACGTTTGGCGGTATGTACGTCGGTTACATTCACCCCGACCTGGTTGCCGACCTTCAGGGCGAAACCATTTCTGGTTCCAACGTTCAAGGTTGGCGTGCGCCTCACGTGTACGCTCAGCCGGGTGAAATCTGGACTGGTGAGTTGGGTGCCTTCGAAGGCGTCCGTTGGATCGAAACGCCTCGCGCTCCCGTGTTCTCGGGTGCTGGTGCTTCGTCAGCCAACGTCTACGGCACCATCGTCTTGGGCCGTCAGGCTCTTGCCAAGGCGTACTCGATGATTGACGGCAATGGCGCGTACCCGCACGTCGTGCCCGGTCCCATCACCGACCGCCTGCGCCGCTACGTCCCGCTGGGTTGGTACTGGCTGGGTGCTTACGGTATCTTCCGTCAGGCTTCTGTCATGCGCATTGAGTCGACCTCGTTGCTTGGTGCTGACATTGGTACCTCGTTCGACCCGACCATTGACATGGGTGAAAATACCGCTGTCACCACCTCGTTGTCAAGCGTTGCGTTCAACACGCCTTCTACGGGCTTCGCAACGTTCACGGCTTCGGCGGCTCCGGGTCTTGCTACCGACGATGCAGTTGTTATCTCTGGTGCCACCACCAGCGGCATCAACGGCACCTACGTCGTCACCGCGGTCAACACTGCACTCAACCAGTTCACGGTTGCAAGCAGCCTCAGCACTGGTACGCTCGGCTCCGCCAGCGTGGTCTACCCGGCCAACTAGTAGGAATAGGGGACGAGTATGCCATGGCCTCGTAATTGCGCCGCATGTCGTTCGTTCGACGTGCAGGCAGGGATTGATGAAATCCACTGTCTCATCTGCGGTCGTCTTACAGACCTCAACGGCGTACTCGTCCCCGTTTCCCACCAGTTCACCTCGGAGGAACTATGACAATCCCCACTGGCCTCGGCCTTACACGCGGAATCGACGCCGCAGACCCAATTCCCGGACGTTCGTTTGACCGTGTTGCCGCTGCAAAGCGCAATGACGCCAGCGCCGTCAAGGGAGAAACCTCAGACCCGTGCTATTGCGGTAACTGCACCATGACAGATGCAAGGTGGATGTAATGGAATCACGCGCTGCATTCAAGACCATCTCGGAGTTCGACCTTCGTAGCACCGCTGCCAATTACATTGACACTGGCATCATCCCGACTCCTGTTACCTCCACGACTACGAGTGGCCCAGCCAACCGTGGCATGGAAGCGAACACGAACCGCGATGGTTTCATGGCTCCAATGATCACCGGCATCACCACCATTGACTACGCTGCTGCCACTATTCAGCCTGAAGTCATCCCCTTCAAGGTTCGAGAGGACATTTAATGCCTAGCCGTTTTGACGATGTGTTTAGCACGGACAACCGTGAGCGTCCTGGCTTTGTGATGGACTTCCGCCCGACCACTCTGCTTGAGCAGAGCCAGATGGGTATTGACCGCGTGAACAAGCCAGTCGGTACTGCCACCACGCCTCGCGGCGAAGTGCAGACTACGGGTGGTCGTGGTACCACGGACACCGAGGCCGCAATCCGTCTTGGAGCGCAAGGTCGAAAGTAGTTCGGAGTGGCAACTTTCACTCCGCCCATTGCATACGATAACCCACCCATCCTGCCCTTTGCAGGTGGGCTGGGGAATCGTTTGTTTAGGTACTTCCCCAATCGCAAGCGGTATATCACGGTGTTCGCTCTCAGCGACGGCACGTTTGCTCAGGACACGCCTAACGGCTTTGACTTGAGCGGCAACATTGTTGGTGTGACTAACACCAACATTCCGTACCCGTACGACCCCAACAACCCTTCTGCTTCGTACTCAACGTCCTACTACGTCAACTACCAACACACGCCCCCGGTCCCAACGTCCACCAGCGTATCCCACAACCCCTGGATTACTAAAGTGTACTTAGCGCCAACAGTTATTACTTCGGCAGAGCAAGCCGCTTTGACCGGCGCTGGTTACGGAGGATGTATCCAATGACAACGCTACGACACAACACCGGCGTATGCCCCGAAGGTTGCTTTGGTTGCAAGGTTGCTTCGGTTGCCTTCGCCGCCTCAGCTATGCCTACCCGTTCTGAGGCTGGCACGGTTGAGCGTGAAACAAAGATTATGCACAAAGACGTGGCTGCCTACCGGCGACTACGCAAGAACGGACTCCAGCCCAAGTCGGTGAAGGGTGCGGCTCGGCTCGAAGCCCGCGCCGACTCCAAGTGGGAAGTGGAAACCAACACGTCGCTTCGTGGCGACACGAAACTTGGCAAGCGCCTAGACGAAACCCAGGCGGCGATCAACAAAGGTGAATCGGTACTCTAATGACCACAGGCGTTCTGTCAGGCGTAGTCTTTGGACCTTCGGGTGCGCTCAACGGCGCACAGGTCATGGCCTACAGCACGTCGCTGTTCACCTCTGAACCTGCCGCTGGCACCGCTGCACCTACCACCGGCACGATTGGCACGAACGTCTTTGGTCCTGTTACCACCGGCACAAACTTCGGCGGCCCCGGACAATGGGAGATGACGGGCGTAGCAATCGATTCGTACTATGTCGCTGTCACTTACCCGATTGGTTCCACCGGCGCTCAGACCTATTGGACGCTGGACGACTCTTTGGTCTTGACTATTGGACCTGCTGGCCCGACGGGACCTGCTGGCCCGACGGGACCTGCTGGCCCGACGGGACCACAAGGACCGGCTGGAACGGGCATCAGCACTCTGACCGGCGACGTGACCGCTTCTGGCGCCGGCTCAGTCGCCGCTACTCTGGTCGGCACGTCCAACGTTGAAAGCATCATCTCCGCTAACACCACGGTCGCTGGCGCACTTCAGAAAGGCACAATCGGCACGATTGGCTCAATCACGGCAACAGGCTCGTCGCAGACAAGCGTGGCGGCCCTGACGTACAACTACAACATCGTTTCGGGAGCAACTGCTACAACCAACGGTGGTTCAGGTACGGGTGTCCACCTGCCCTACATATCATCGGTGGGTCAAACCGTTTGGGTTGACAACGCCGACAGCACTCACTGGCTTCCCATTTGGCCTTGCATTGGTGACAGTCAAAGCATTGACGGCGCAAGCGCAAACAGCCCTGTATGGATTGCCCCAGGTTCGTACTGGTTTGGTGTTACGGAAACGACAAGCAATTGGGCTTCGGCTGTGTCCTCGCTCAACACGGATTCAAGCGGCAACATCGTCGTCACTTACTCCAACGGGCAGACGACCTTCGGGCTGAGCTCGACCCCTGCCCTCGGAACCCCGTCCTCGGCGGTGCTGACCAACGCCACCGGCCTGCCTCTCACCACGGGTGTCACCGGAACGCTCGCAGTCGCTAACCTCGCTGCTGGGTCGGTCGGGCAATACATACAAACCGGTCCGAGCGGTGTTGGCTGGGCCTACGGTCCCGTAGCGGCGACTACAACAACCTCGGGCCTTATCCAATTGGCGGGCGACCTCAGCGGCACATCGACTAGCCCGACCGTCGTATCTGTGGCTCACGTCACGACGGGAACACTGCCAGTAGCGAACGGTGGCACGAACCTCACCGCCGTCGGCTCTAACGGCACGGTGCTGACCTCGAACGGCTCGGCGCTCTCCTACGTCACCCCAGTCGCCACGACCCCGCCAGCGTTGAATGGACTGAAGGCATGGACGTATGACGCGGGCACGAACACGGTGGCGACCGGCGGCCTGACGCTGGCGACCGGCACAGTCTACTTTATGGCGGTCTACCTCCAGGCAGGCGTGACCTACTCCAACGTCTACGTCATCACCGCCACGGGTGTCGGTAGCAGTTACGTCACGGTCGGCCTCTACAACGCCACGACGCAGTTGGCGGTGACGGGTAACATCGCCACGACCACGACCAACACGCAGGCTTCCGGCAGTTTCGGCACCGCCTACACCCCGACCACCTCGGGTGTCTACTGGCTCGGCATGATTACGAACGCGGCGGCGGCAAGCCACCTGTTCGCCTACAACCAGACCACGGCGGCAGCCATCAACGTCGGCCCCAACACGGTCGCGGCGAACACCCTCAACCAGCGTTGCAGTACGCTGACCGTTGGCTCGCTCCCCACGACCATCTCGGGAACCCCAGCAGTTAGCGGCTCACCCATCTGGGTTGGGCTTTCATAGGACAAGGAAACTAAATGCCATCCATTATTACAGTAGGCGGTTCGTCCAGTACCTCAACAGGCGGTCAGACATTTGGCGACGTCATTGAGAAGGTCTACCGTCGCACGATGGGCGGCGTCCGTGAGCGTGCCGTAACTCTTAGCGCCGCCGTTGCTTCGTCCGACACAACCATCACGCTCTCCGGCGCCCAAACTGCCAGCATCATGCCAGGTGTTCTTTTGGCGATTGACTTGGAGTTGGTGTACGTTCTCTCTTGGAACGGTAACACCCTGACTGCTACCGTGTCTCGTGGCTACAACGGATCGCAAGCGTCGGCGCACGTGAACGGTACGCTGGCCTACATCAACCCTCGCTATTCGCGCTTCGACATTGGGGTGGCAATCAACGATGATCTACGTTCTCTTAGCTCTCCTAGCAACGGTTTGTTCCGCGTGGGTGTTGCTGAACTTACTTATAATCCTGTCTTTGCTGGTTACGACCTCGGCGCCCTTCCCGACAACTTCATTGACGTTCTTGAAGTCCGTTATCGCATTGCTCCGCCATATCGAACCTTCCCCGCCATCAAGCGATGGAAGGTAATCCGTTGGCAACAGAACAGCACCGACCCCTCGTTCCCGTCCGGTAAGGGCTTGGTCTTGTACGAGCCGGGTTGGCCTGGCTTGCCTATCTACGTCACCTACTCGGCGCCGTTCATCAAGCTGGTCAATTCGGCTGACTCGTTGCTTAACACTCCCGGTACCAACGACGAGGCGCCACCCTTCAACGGATACACCACCAGCGTCGTAACTTCGTTCACCGCCGCGACCACCGTGGGATCGTCCACAGTCACGGCGAGTAGCACGGTCGGCCTCTACACTGGTATGCCCGTAGCCGACACGAGCGGTGCGTACACCTACATCCCCGCCAACACGGTCATTACCGCCATCAACACCGGCACGAATCAAGTCACGTTCAGCAACTCCGCCACGCACACCAGTTCCGGCTCCATCACCATCAACGCCGCCGCGCCTGTCACAATCCCGAACATGACGCCGACGATGCTAGACATCCCCGCGCTCGGTGCCGAGATTGACTTGACGGTTCCACGTGAGATTAGCCGTAACTTTATGGAATCCCAGCCCGACCCACGTAAGGCTCAGGAAGTTACGCCTGGTGCTGTGGCTGGTTCGGTGAACGCGCTCATCATGCGACGCGCCCAGCGTATCTCCGAAGAAGCCGACCGCCTCACTCGTCAGTACACGAAGGTGCGTGCCTGGTGACGATTAGTTATACGTCTACTCCCGGTCTTGCAGAACTCGGCGGTTATGCCGTTTCTATCACCGATGCTAATGGTGTGCCGTATCCTGACGGCACCGGCTCTTACGCGGCGCAGACTCGCACGTTCCCCGTAGACACTTCCTTTGAGCCGTACCGCCGCGAAGCCTTCCGCCACAAGTCCATCCCCGGACAGCGCCAGGCTATCCAGATGACGAACATCATGGGTGAAGGCACCGTCAACACCGAAGGTCTATGGCGTCGTGAGCAGCGTGAGTGGAATCAGGGCGCAGGTCAGCAGTACCTTGACCACAAGGACGATGACCAGCCGGGGCGTTTCTACTCCAGCAAGGGCGTGGACGTATTCAATTACCCCTACCAAGCCACGCTTTTGCCCGACACCTACCGCATGGACGGCACCAGCACGGCAACCTCAAACATCATGGCGGTTGCTTGCAACGGATACATGGTAGTTGCATCCAGTAACGGCTCGTCGGCCACCGTCACGTACTACACCGGCATTGGTACGGTCGGCTCGGTGTGGACTGGCTCTAACGCGATTACTGGTCTTACCGGCGTCACCACAATTTACGACATCGCTACGGCTAACTCCTACGTCTACATCGCTACCAACAATGGCATATGGTTCGCCCAGCCTGGCGTTAGCAATTTTGTAAACTTCGTTACTGGCGCCTACACGATGGTGGCGTGGGCTAACGACCAACTCATTGCTGGCAACGGCCCCTACCTCTACGCCTTTCAGCCTCGATCTTCCTCAACGGCTCCGGTCTACGGTTCTGCGCCTAGTACCACCATCGCATCGCAAGCCATTTCGGGTATCGGTAACGGTGGCTCTGCACTTGTTCAGCTTGCTGGCGTTAACACAGGGTTCGTGGTGGGGCAAAGCATTACCATCTCCGGCACGCAAACCCTCGCCACTATCGCCTCCATATCCCTGTCAAGTGGCGTGGTGACGGCAACGTGTACGAGTGGCTATCCTCACGGCTTGCAGGTCGGCAACTCTATTGCCCTCAGCCTCGGCTACTCAGGCAGTAGCGTCACCGAAAATGCCGTAGTCACGGCAGTAAATACCTCAACAAATACGTTCTCGTGGCGCACCAAGAACGTCACTACTACGGTCGGTTTTACTGGCGGTACCGCAACGGCAACTACCAGCCCATACAACGGCGTGTGGAACATTTCAAACATTTCCGGCAACGTCATCACTATTCAACTTGCTGGAGGCACGAACCCTTCTAACACCACGTATGGCGCCCAGACTATCGGCGGTCAGATTGGTGGCAACAGCGCGGCCGACCTTTTGTGGACGCACCCTGACCCTTCGTGGACGTGGAGCAAAGCCATCGGCGGCGAGACGCAGGTGTACTTCGCTGGCTACTCAAACCACAGCAACGCTAAGGGGAACGGGTGCATCTACCGTTCTGACTTGCTCGGATCAAGCACGACGTCATCCACCAACACGCAGACCATCACCACCGCTCAGGTAGCCCAGCCGTGGCAGTTGGTCACGCCGGTTCAGGCGCTTCCCATGTCGCCTGACGAGTACCCTACGGCGCTGGCGTCCTACCTCAACTACATCTTCATCGGCACCAATCGCGGTATCCGCATGGCGCAGACGTTGAGCATCTACGACCCCACCGCTACGGCAACTGGCGACCTCAAGGCTGGCCCGCTGATTCCTAACATCCTTCAGCCGATTAACTCCCCAGTCACCGCCATCGTCGGGGACGGTCGCTTTGTGTGGTTTGCGTGGAACAACTACGACTCGCAGTTAGTTAACGCTTCTATCACCAATGGTTCATCCACGGTCACGCTTAATACGTACACCAGCCTGCCCTATGTTGGTCAGGCTATCTCCGGCCTGAACATCCCGACTGGTACCACTATCACGGCAGTAAATGGTACGACTCTCACGATGTCGGCTAACGCCACGGCAACGAACGCAAGCCGGTCGCTCTACCTCGGTAGCACCGGGCTAGGCAAGCTGGACCTTGGCACGTTCATCGCTGGCGACCCTCTCGCTCCGGTCTACGCCTCCGACCTCATGGTGTCCGGCGCTGGCACGATAAACACCCTGGCGTGGAACCCCGTCAAGAACGTGCCGACCATGGCTATCGGCGGCCTCGGTGTGTACGAACCAAACGGCGTGAACGTGAACGGCATTATCACCGTTACCTCTACGCAGGGCAAGTACGTCACGGCTGGCACGCTCACCACGTCCATCTTTGACTACGGCGTCCCCGACCAGAAAGCGCCTGTGTACTTTGAGTACGGTGGCGTCACGCCAAGCACGTCCTACATCCAAGCAAACGTGGTGTGTGAACCGCTTGAACCTGCGGTCTCGCTTACGCTACCAGTTTCTTCGTTCACGTCACCTACGGCCATAGGCACCGCGATTAAAGAATACCCAATGCCTACGGTCAACAATATCTCCAACCCGAAGTCATCACAGTTCCAAGTGATTATGACCTTGCACGCTGGAACCAGCAACACGACTACGCCAATCATGTACCGCTGGACGCTCAAGTCGTTCCCAAACGTGGTGTCCGGTACAAACATCAGCGTGGTGCTTCAGTTCTTCTCGGTGGACACCGTGGATGGTGCCGAAGTTTACATGGACCCCTACGACAACTTCTACTGGCTTGAGTCCTTGCGTCAATCTCAGAACCTTGTGACGTATCAAGAAGGTCCACTCAGCGCCAACATTGCCATCATTGAATCGCTTGACTGGATTCCCCACAAGCGTCGAGGCAACTACGAAAACGGGTTTGAAGGCGACTGCGTTGTCACCCTTAAGACCCTCGGACCTTACTCATACACCACCCCAGCCACCGCATAAGGAGCCATATGGCAATTATTGACCACCGCCAAGCCGAAGTCGCATGGGCCAACTGGGCCGTTGCGAACCACGCCAAGTTTAATTATTCCGAAGGCGGCGACCGCATGGCTGCCATCGGCGTATGGCCTATCAAGTTCCCAGTCAACACCGACTGCTCTGGTTCTTGCACGCTCTACGCCTGGTGGGCGAACGGCAATGACCCGAACGGTCTGGGCTTCAACCACGAGGGCTACACCGGCACGTTCTTGAGCCACGAGGAACACATCCCTCTGCTGACCAAGACCCTGAAGGGCATCACCATTGACGACATTGAGGTCGGTGACTACGTGGTTTATGGCGGAGGCACGGGCGAACACGTGGCAATCATCGTGGAGATTTACGGCACAGACGTGCTGACGGTCAGCCATGGTCAGCAGGGTGGCCCCGGCTATTGCTGGGTCAACCCCCCGAAAATCGCCCCTTCGCGTGGCTACCCTTCAGATGGACGCACACCCCAGACCTTCCTGCGCAACGTTACCAACAACAACAAGCCCGTTCGGATGCCGCCCGCATGATGGCGAACGTTCTCACCTCAGCAAACTTCTGGTACATCACCGAAGCAATCGTCGTTGTTGCGGGCGCCGTCATCGGCGTCTGGCGCGTAGTCCACAATGCTCTGTCTCGGTCGGTGGCAGACAACCTGCGTGAGATGCAGGCTGAACTCAAGCCGAACCACGGCTCGTCCATGCGTGATGCTATTGACCGCATCGAACAGAGTGTCCAAGAATTGAACATCGAATTCGCTCGTCACCTTGGCGCACATGAAGGGTTGTAATGCCGAAGTACCGTCACCCCATTACCGGCGATGAAATCGGCCTGGGCGAACACCTGTCATGGCTGGTGCAGGCTCGTATCCGCCGCTGGTCGTTCGTCGGGTACATCACCCTTGTTACCGCTATCTGCTGGATTATCGGCTCACCCCTCGTCCTTGAGTGGTGGAACTTCTCGGCATCCTACATGGCCGTGTTCATCGAACTCGTCGTGGGTATTGCGATGTTTGAGCAAACCAAAAACGACGCCAAGGTCATCCGAAAAATCTTGGCGATGGAGTCGGCACAGTTTGAGGAACTCAAAGGGCTAATCATCAAGGTCGAAGAGGACCTAGAGGAATACCACGAGGAAGGACAATGAGTGAATTCAAACCCGGGGATCTCGTTCTCTGTCACAGCCGAGGTATCCTCGGTCGTTCTATCCGTGTGGCCGAGCGCCGACTCCAAGACAGCCGGTACGCAGAGTGGAACCACATTGCAATTCTTGACCGGCTGGTGGATGGAGAGTGGTACGTCATCCAAGCCGAAGCCAGCGGAGTAACCAACGACAAGAAGTTGTCCTCGGTCGCTCCGGGTGGACGCTACGAGGTCATCCCTTTACCCCTCTCTGCCGACCGCTCAAAGCTCCTGAAGTTTGCACGGGCGCAGGTGGGCGATGCTTACTCGTGGCTCTCGATTCTCTCGGCGGCGTTCGATATGTTGCTCCCCGATGCCGTCTGCCTGCGTCGTGGCGACACGTGGATTTGCTCAGGGCTGGCGGCGGCGTCACTCTGGTTCGCTGGCTTTGAGCCGTTGATGGAACTCAACGACGTCTACACCTGCACCCCAGCGGAAATCGCTCAGGCTTGTGTATCATCCGAAGCGCATTAAAAGGCTTAATGCACCACTTATAGCACATAACATGGTAGAATCAGGAGGACCAAGGAGGTCCCGCCTTGCTTCCTGTAGCCACTACTCATGTAGTTATCCCTGACACTCAGGCTAAGGCCGGTGTCCCGACAGACCATCTCCGCTGGATTGGGCAGTACATCGTGGACCACTTCCACGACAAGCCCATCAAGATTGTCCACCTTGGCGACCACGCCGACATGCCTTCGCTTTCGTCCTACGACAAGGGCAAGAAGAGCATGGAGGGCAGGCGCTACAAAGAGGACATCGCCGCGGCGAACGAAGCCTTTGACATACTTAACAAAGCTCTGAGGGAGTTCAATGCGAACCGGAAAAAAACAAAGCACGGGCTATGGCTCCCTGAGCGACACTTACTTCTTGGAAACCATGAAGATCGCATTAACCGCGCGGTGGAATCGGACGCGCAGTTGGAAGGGGTCATTAGTACGCAAGACCTTAACTACCAATCCTCAGGATGGCAAGCACACCCCTTCCTAAAGCCGGTCAACCTTGACGGCATCTGGTACGCCCACTACTGGCAGAACACCATGACCGGCAAGCCTTTGGGTGGCTCGGCGCTGATGCGTTTGAAGAACCTGGGCCACTCCTACACGATGGGCCACCAGCAGGTCCTTGACTACGGCATCCGCTTTGTCAATGGCAAGAGCCAGCACGCCCTGGTGGCTGGTGCCTGTTACCTCCACGACGAGGACTACAAGGGTTACCAGGGCAACGCCCATTGGCGCGGGATCATCGTTTGCCATGACGTTGTAGACGGCTCCTACGACCCCATGTTCATCTCTCTCGACTACCTCTGCCGCCGCTACGAGGGTGTGTCTTTGTCGGTGTTTCTCAAGAAGAAATACAACATCAACCGCTAGTCAAAAACAAATACTTGACTTTTGTGACAGCCATGCTGTACGGTTCGTGGCGTGTCAAAAACCAGCTGGCGAGCAAACGCACGTTGCGCCGGGGTGGATACTTCTGTGTTCATGCCCGACGAAAATGAAACGTTGACTATTAAGCGTAAGGCAAAGGCAATCTGGTACTGCCAGCAATGCCCGGTTGTAGAGGACTGCCTGCGGTACGCTTACGAGAACAACATCCAACATGGCATCTACGGTGGCATGACCACCAAGGAGCGCCGCAAGAACCGATACAAATGGAAGAGGGAAAATGGAATTTATAATAACGCTTAGTGCTGAGCAATATGCCTCGCTCATTACCGGCTTGACGGCCGCGCAGGTGTGGGCTGGCAAGGACAACGACTCAGCTAAGAAGTGGGACGCACTCACCGACTACATCGTTGAAAACTCAGAGATTAAGACCAATCTCTTTTAGATGTAACACCAATGCAGTACCCTATTATTAACTCTTGAAAGGGGTTGAGATGATTTTACGGACACACACACCGTTAATTACAAGTGCGCTTGTCGAAGAGTTGCACACTAAGTCAGCAGTACCGAAGCCGACGGCGATGGGTACGCCTCTGCGCTACTCGTCTGCCTTCGGGTGCGGGCGCCAGCAGGGCTACGCCGCGTTTGATGCGGAGCCTACGGAGCCGATGGACGAAGCCGGAGCCTGGGCTACCGGACTTGGCACCATCATCCACGAGGCGTTGCAGGACTGCATCAGCCGTAAGTACCCGTCTGCACAGTTTGAGGTTGCCTCGCAGTTGGGCGACATCTCTGGATCGTGCGACGCGCTCATCAGCCTTGAGGAAATTCGCGCGTCTCACGATGACTGGGACGTTGACTGGGGGCAGGGAACGCACCTGCTGTACGAACTCAAGACCATGGGAACGTACTCCTTTGACAAGCAGCTGGGCTGGAACCGTATGCGTGGCACCGTGACCGACGGCGAAGGTCCGGCGCACAAGGCAATCGCACAGGCCGGTATGAACGCTCTCGGCATCATGGCGGCTAACCCCGACATTGACATCGAGTGGCTGGTTATGGGGTCCATCACCTTTGAGGCGCTGTCCAAGAACAAGGCAGCGTCAATGGGGGTCGAGGGCGTCAACCGTTTCTTGGCTGAGTACTACATCCCCTCGTCTGAGTGGAAGCCGCTGGCCTCGGAGGAACTGAGCCGTATGCGTGGCCTCGCCTACAACATCGAGCAGGGCTACCTACCTGACCGCCACGGCGTTACTGACGGTGGACAGTTCCTCGAACTGAACCCCAACTCCAGCAAGTATTGGCAATGCGACTACTGCGCCTTCCGTACCGCCTGCCAGCAGGACGGTCCAGGTCAGGTTCGTATCCTCGATTCCGTTATCACCAAGAGAAAGGAAGTCCAGTAATGGCAAGCAGTAATGAAATCAACGAGTTGGCTGCGGCCCTCGTCGCCGCACAAGCCGAGTTCTCGGCAGTCCCGAAGGGGAGCAACAACCCCTTCTTTAAGAGCAAGTACGCCGCTCTCCCAGACGTGGTGGCTTCGGCTTCCCCCGTTCTGGCAAAGCATGGGCTTGCTGTCACGCAGTCCATTTCGTTTGAGGTTGCCTACGGTACAGACAAGCCGTTTGACACCTTGACCACTACCCTGCTCCACAAGTCGGGTCAGTTCATTGAGAACGCAATGGTTCTGCACCTTCCCAAGCAGGACCCTCAGGGTCAGGGCAGTGCCGTGACCTACGCCCGACGTTATGCGTACATGGCTATCCTCGGACTGGTCGCTGACGATGACGACGATGGCAACGCCGCCAGCCGTCCGAAGGTGCAGGTTGCCCCGAAGAAGGAGCCAGCCCCGCACCCACAGCCCCACGCTGAAGAGGCTCGTAACCTGACCACGCAGTTGCGCGACAAGTTGACCGCCATCTACGGCGAGCCGATTAAGGGCAAGCCGCACGTCGAGAAGATTCTCGGTCGTGAGATTGGCAAGTTGTCCGAACTGGGCGACGCCGAGATCGCTGGCGTCCTGTTGGAGCTGGGATGAGTCACCGTCACGCCTGGTTTATCAACCTGTCCTTCGCACTCCCAGCCCAAGTATTCTGCAAGGGCTGTGGAGCGCAGTTCAGGCCACCGAATCAGCAGTTGCCGTACACAGGACAGGTGCCGGACAAGTATGCACACGTTCAAGTGTCCTAAGTGCAACCATGTTGTAGTTGCTAGGGCGACGGAAGTAGCACACCGTTGCCCTAGCAACAAGAACCTAATGACTCAATTCAAGAAAGAGGAAGAGTGATTACCGCTATTTTCATGTTCATCGTTACCGTTATCGGCGTCATCTTTGGGTGGCATCGATGACCTTCGACGAGTGGCTGGACTACGGAATTAAAAACGACTACTGCTCGCCGCAGTTCTGCAACACGCATGACGGCTTGCCGATGGTTGACATCGAAATGGAAGTTTGGGACGAGGGGCATGACCCGTGCCTACACATGGTACGTTTGGGTTGCCCACAAGACTGGCAGTTAGATGCCGAAGGATACAAGGAGACACAATGAGCTTTAGCCTCATCCTCAAAGAAGTACAGGCCGATGACTCAGAGTGTTGGCTCTGGAATCGTTCTGTGCGTTCCGATGGGTACGGCACCTACTACGCCAATGGCAAACAAAACTATGCTCACCGCTTCGCATACGAAACCTTGGTTGGCCCAATACCAAGCGGCTTACACTTGGACCACCTGTGCCGAGTGCGCAACTGCGTCAACCCGAAACACCTAGAGCCGGTGACACAAGAAGAAAACACCAGAAGGGCCGCTGAAGCAAACAAAAGAACTGAATGTCCACATGGGCATAGGTACGATGAAGTAAACACTTACGTGTACAAGGGCTACAAAAAATGTAAAGCCTGCAAATTAGAAGCAACAAAAAAATGGAGAGAAAATGTCAAATTTTAATTTAATTCTTAAAGAGGTTCAAGCACTTCACGACAAAAAGAGTCGTGACTACGGACG